>SCPN01000050.1_pt1 | contig 223606 bp, 202 predicted proteins | sample 6106831 | NCBI WGS metagenome assembly SCPN01 (sample SAMN10720447, study PRJNA508395) | human gut metagenome | isolation source: Participant 1, 0 month
ATCTTCGATGGACTGTTCGTCACCGATATCGATGAAGATACTGCTGAACATACCTGCATGACTGCGTTCGTGCAAAGGGAATCAGCATACCGCATTGCAACATATATTGTAGCAAACCGACTGTTTTCAGACAGACAGACTTTCCTCCGGCATTGGGACCGGAAATGATAAGGATACGCTGCTTTTGGTTTAGTTCTATATCCAGTGGAACAACCTTTTCCCCATGTTTGGCTAATAGAGTTGCAGTAAAGGATGCACTGCCATTGTCCAATCAATAGTTGTTCCTTTTCTACTGTCGGTTTCAGGCTGTTGGTCTGTATGGCGAAATAACTTTTCGCTTTGGATAAATCGATCTCTGCGAAATTCGTATGATTGAAGGATGTCTGGAATAGATGGACGAAGGATATTCGAAAACTCTGTAAGGATGCGAATGATTTCACGTCGTTCATCCCTTCAAGTTCACGGATACGGTTGTTGGCTTCTACGACCTCTGCCGGTTCGATGAATACGGTCTTCCGCTGCCGATTCATCGTGTACGATACCTTTGATCTTTCGTTTTAATCCGGTGCGACAGGAATAACAGACGTCCGTCACGCATAGTGGGACTACATCTTTGTCTACGTAGCCTTCGGATTGCGCGCTACGCAGGATACTGTTTAGTGAACGTGAGATACTTCCCATTGTGCTGGACAGCTCTCGACGGATGCGGGCTAATTCGCTAGAGGCATTGTCTTTGATTTTCCATATTTATTAAGGATGCCGTCTATTTTCCTATCAGTTGAGGCTATATCTCCTGCCAATCGTTTCAGGCTGGGGTAGGGTACATCGTTTTCCTCTTCATCTTCATTCCGATGCAGAAAGCGTACAATGTCACGGATGGTTTCTAATGAACGGCGTAGGTCAAATAATTCTTGTTCGTCCAAATACATTCCTTCTATTCGCGTACCGTTTTAGTGAAGGACGGACATCAAAGAAAATTGATCGGAAATCCGTCCTCTTCTGGGATGCGGACAAACTCTGTTACTTGGTTTAATTTCTCCTCAACCTCTTCATGTTGCTCGGAAAGTTCATGTCTGTAACTCTTTCTTCACCTAAAGTACTGAGGCACTTATCTTTTAGTAACTGTCTTATCTGGTCGAATCCTATCTTTTGCTCAAAGTTTTGAGGGTATATCATATTTCTGTTCTTACTAATGAACTGCAAAAATACGATTAATTCGCGAAAAATATCAGATTGTTTGCAGATTTAAAATGATTCGTACCTTTGCAACGCTTTCAACGGAAAGCACTTCTGATAAAGGAGTTTTGGAGGTGGCAGAGTGGTCGATTGCGGCGGTCTTGAAAACCGTTGAACCGAGAGGTTCCCGGGGTTCGAATCCCTGTCTCTCCGCAACAAACGCTGAAAATCAGCAGATTGCAAAACAAACACCCAGTTTTACACCCAAGAATGTAAAGTCTGGTGTTTTTGTTTTATTTAAGATAATACAACCACTACATAATAAAAGAGTAGCGATATTAAAAGAATCCGATGAGAAAAGACTAATATTTATCTATCCATTCAGTTTGATTTTTCAGGACTTTACATCGTCCTGAAAGTATTTGTTATTGTATTCCAACGTCAGGAGTGGATTATAATACAAGTTTTTTGTGTGGATAGAATTTCGTTTTGCTTAATGTACGAAAGTACTTATCTATAAACGCATGAAATATTAGCACAATGAATCATTGGAAATCAACTTTGGCCGTGATAGGAATAGGCCAACTCATATCTATTTTAACAAGTACGATTGTTGGCTTCTCCATTATTTTTTGGATTAGCAACGAATTTAAATCCCCGACAGCTTTATCTCTGGCTATTTTAGCTGGATTTTTACCACAATTTGTATTAGGCTTGTTTGCCGGGGTCTATGTTGACAGATGGAATCGAAAGAAACGATGTTTTATTCGGACTTGTTCATCGCGTTCTGTACCCTATGTCTTTTTATTGTGATAACCAAGGGTTATAAAGACCTTTCTTTTTTTTATCTATTGACTGCTTGTCGTTCAATAGGCAGTACGTTCATGCACCTGCTTTACAGGCAAGCATCCCTCTACTGGTTCCCAAGCACCATCTTGTCAGGGTATCAGGTTTGTACCATTCCATTCAATCCTTCAGTGAGGTGATAGCTCCGTTGTAGGGCAAGCCTCGTTGTTTGGCTTCCCATACAGTATATTCTGCTCATAGATGTGATCGGAGCTGTTGCTGCTTGTCTGACCTTACTTTGTGTCCAGATTCCTTCTCTTCAAAAAACGAAAGTTCTTCCAGATTTCAAAAGAACTGACGGAATGTTGGCATACCTTGCGGCGTACAATGGGCATTTTGCCTTTATTCGTATGCTTTACGCTGGTGACTTTTGTCCTTATGCCTGTTTTTACGTTATTTCCTTTTATGACGCTTCTGCATTTCAACGGAAACATTTTGCAAATGGGAGTTGTGGAAATGGGTTGGGGCTCAGGGGCATTGTTGGGCGGTTTAGTACTTGCCTGTAAGGCTTTGAAAACAAGCAAACATTAGTGATGCATACGGCTTATGTGATATTGGGATTGTATCTGATTAGCGCCAGTTATTTACCATCAAGCGCATTTATAGGTTTTGTTTGCCTAACATTTACAGGAGGCATAGCCTATTCCATTTACCATGCGCTTTTCATCGCTATTATTCAGCAGAACTTGGCTTCGGACATGCTTGGACGGACTTTTTCTCTCATCTTTAGTTTGAGTACCTTTCCATCAATGCTGGGTATCGTAGCTTCAGGATATTGGGTGGAAGCATGGGGTATCACATCCGTCTTTATGATCAGCGGATGGGTTATCTTTCTGATTGGAGTGGGTGCAAATTTTATTTCTTCAATCAAGCAGTTGGATAATTACGCATAGTATTATTTATTAAAGAATTATTATATGACAAAGAAAGAACACACTACGATTACAGAGTTATTTCAAGTTTTGGACTTGTTGGAAAGCCTGGACATGCAGTTTTGGTTGGATGGAGGCTGGGAGTGGATGTCTTGTACGGACAGCAAACCCGCTTGCATAGAGATATTGACATTGATTTTGATGCCAATTATACAGACCAACTCCTTGATCTTTTGCAGGAGAGAGGATATCAAATTGAAACAAATTGGTTGCCCACCCGTGTGGAACTGTATAGCAAAGAATTAGGCTATATTGATATCCATCCTTTTGTCTTGAATGCGGACGGCACTTCCAAACAAGCCGACTTGGATGGAGGCTGGTATGAATTTCAACCAGACTATTTTGGAACAGCAGTCTTTGAAGGCAGAAGCATCCCTTGCATTTCTGCAAAAGGGCAACAAGTATTCCATTCGGGCTACGATTTAAGAGAAGGATATTCACGATTTATCTATAATTAAACAATGTATAACAACAATGAGCCTAACAATTAGATAAGAACAAGAAAATGACAGAAAAACAAATTGTCTGGTATATCTTACTTACAGAAGTAAAGATAGACAGTGACACCAGTCTGTCACATCCCTGAGTGTAGCTCCATTGGCAGTCTTGCCGGAATTCCAGCGTAAGGGAATTGGGGGGGATGTTGATTCAGTAAGCCCATCAGAGGGCAGCACTTTTGGGTTACGGCACAGCAGTCGTATTGGGGCATAAAGAGTATTATCCTCGATTTGGCTATCGCAAGGCTATCGATTTAGGAATTGAATTTCCTTTCGAAGTCTCTCATGAATATTGCATGGTGGCTGAATTAATACCTGGAGCTACTGAGAATGTGAAAGGTATGGTTTGTTATCCAACTGACTTTAAATAGTTTAACAAGTAAAATTCATTATATAACTCGGACTGGGTATTTCAATTTCCCAGTCCGTATTCTGATAGTACTTATTCAATTGGAAGATTGTGTTGCTTCAAGAATGAAAGTTTATCCCAATACCCTCTTTGAAAGACGATTTTGTTATCTTTTACATGAAAAAATCCGCATCCACGAAGTCCAAGAGAGTCTTTCCATTCCATGATAGCCCATTCGCCATCTTCAAAAATATTTTCCACCATACAAACCATTTTAGCAGTGGCAAATTCATTCACAAACATTTTGTAGATTGATTCTTTACCTATTATTGGTTCGTTTGCGACTTGATGATTTACTGCATTAGTAGCATACAGCTCTGCTATATGATAAGCATCTGCTTTGTTAAAGCAATCTATCCATTTTTCCAAAACTTCTTTAGGCTTCATTTTTTATAAATTCTTAGGATTTTGATTCTGTAATAAAAACAATCTGTTTGGATGCATAGATACTTGATTTTATTAATAATAGGCTATTCTATATTCTAAATCCTCTGGATTTTTGCTCTCTCTGCACCGAGTTACGTAGATTCTGCTGTAACTTTTCCCATTGTTCCTTAAACCATTGTACTATGGGTTGTCGGTTTATGGTCAGCATAAGCTTACCACTATCCATCGGATGTTTCTCAACCCTAAAAATATCATTCTTGATGTCAAATTTCCACCTGTGTTCTTCGGAATAAATTTTGCCACTACATTGTATGGATTCTTTCTTTGTCAAGAGGTTTTCTATCATGTCTTTGGTAAACCCGATAACAGCGCATAATTTTTCCATTCTCAACATCTCTTTGAACATGGGAAACCATTTGTGGGCTTTTTCAAGCAAGGTGCTCAATCGTGATATTTCCTTGTCTTTGGCTTCAAGTTCTTGATTATGTATTCTTTGAAGATTACGAATTTGTCTGCTATGCTGTTCCTGTATTTGTTGTATCTGAATTTTTAATTCATCAGTAGCTTTGTCCCGTTTGGTAATTTCCTGATGTAGCTGCTCGATGTGATGTTCCAGTTCTTTCAGCTTACCGCTTCCGAAGAGAACCTACACCGCTTGCTATGGCGGTAGCAGCATTGGTGGCTGTTTTCTTTAGTTTGTCCGTGCGTATCTCTGCTTTTACCTGTTTGAGTTCCTGTTCGGCAAGGCTTACTTGTTGTTCCTTGTGTCGCTTGGTTTCCTCTATACGTTGCAGTTCGGCTTTCTGCTTCTCAATGATGAAATCATTTCGTTCCAGATGCTCTTTACCTGTGACAGCTTTTGCCTGTCCACGTTCCATCAGGAGAATATCGGAAGCAAGGGTCTGCATGGTTGCCATATCCTCGTCATTGAGCTTTCGGCTCTTTCCAGTTTCATGGTTCATCCAGTCAGATACGACATGAGCATGATAATTTGGTTTGAACCATCTGTTACCGACTTGGAAGCTCTCCTTGTCTTCTGCTTCCGGCTGACCGTTCAGCCAATGCCCTTCGTCTTTATGCAGGAAAATCTGTAGCGGGTGATGCCCCAGCGTCTTTGGCACTCTTCACCGAATTTGCGTACATCAGCCAGTGTGGTGTCCGGTCTGATAAGCAATACTCCTTCACGGATGGGTGAGCATCCCGCCACCTTGATAATCTTTCCATTCTTTCCCTTGCGTTCCCTTTCCTTTTCCTGCATGGCACGTCCGGTCTTTTCCTTGACCATTTGCTTGATATTGTCATAATGAGTTCGCAGTTCAGGGTGCCGAAGTCAGGATTTATCCACTGTTCTTTATCGGTGGAAAGTTCGGGAACGACATAGATTCTGGACTCCCCGATATTACGCATATACTCGGCAGTCCTTCGGTTGTGTGCCTCGCTCGATGCGATGTTGCAAGGCTTGATATGTATGCTTGATTTTGTTGCCATAGCTTCTTTCCTTTGTTTACAATTGATTTGCTTTGCTCGCTTTCGCAGAGGGGTTCTTAGGGGTAACCCATAAGCGGAGATTGCAAAGAGGGTCACTCTTTGCTCAGGGTTCTCAGGGTGAAACGCCCTGGTGGGTCGATAGGGCAAAGCCCTAATCCCTCAGGAGAGCCTACAACTACGAAAGCGAAGCGTGTAGTTATAGTGGCTATAACTGGAAGCCGTTCTTCTTTTCCGGTGATTGGCTGCGCACCCCTTTGGCGGACTGGAGCTGCCTTTTTCTTTCAATCTGTTTCTGTAAGTATTCGTTCAAGTCCTTGCATCCTCTGTAAATCTGCGAAGCGTCCCGGAGGTACCGCTCTCTGCCGTATTCCATGCGGATTTGCCGGAGTGCTTCCAGTCCTGCATGGTCGTTGTCGAAAAAGCAGTGGATGCGTTCGTAATTGCCCAACGGATAGAGAGCCTTGTTTACATTCGATACGGAGTTCAATACAATGTAGTCCTGCCCGTCCAATTCCGGATAATTTGGGCAGCTCTCTTGTCTCAATGTCAAAAAGGAGAGGTAGTCCATAAATCCCTCGAACACATAACAGGTATTCCTCGCTTTTCCCGACTGCCTGATGTGGGAGATTTCCTTTGGGGCGATGCAGCCCTTGAAATAGCGGTTGCGGATTTCATATCCACACGAACCATTGGGAAAGGCGATGGCAAAGTACCGCTTGCCGTTGTGAGTGAAACGTGCTTCACTACATTCTCTTTTCGCCAGTTTTATGTTAATTCCTCTACCTTGTAAGTAGGCAAGCAGGGCAGTAGATGACAGCGGAACAATCTCCAACTGTTGGAAGCTCGGCTCGGAAGAGTTTTGCTTTCCAAAAGAGAAAGATACCGGGCGCACGTGCGGTGTCTGCTCTGCTATCCGTTTCAAGATGTAAGGTACATGGTCGGTAGCGTACAGGTGTGCAGCCAGTTCTATGATACCACCACCTTTACCCAAACCGAAGTCATACCATTGTTCACGTTCGGTATTTACCTTGAACGAGGCTTCGGCTTCTTCCCTTAACGGTGATTTATACCACAGATTGACACCTTGTTGCTTGACGGGAGAATATCCTAAACTATGCAGATAATCCGCTATTCTGATTTGCTTGGCTGTCTGTATATCCATAAAATGATTGTTTTAGTAGTTGGTGAATTGGTTTATTTTTCTTTTTGCCCGTACCTTTTTAGGAAGTACGGTCTATAATCACTTCACTAAATTCTCGTATATATAGGATACGGTAATAAAGTGGTGATTTAGTCCCATTCCCCAAGCACTTCACTATATTCTAATATATACACCCCGAGAATAAAGTGAAGTGATTGCAGGGAAATGGGCTAATAGTGGAAGTCAGGCATGAATGTGTATTTTCTGCCTGTCTCCTGCACTATCATCCGTTTGTTGCGGAGCATGGTGATGAGCGATACCGCCTTTTTATGGTTTCAACTGACATATAGGTCTTGATTAAGGCATCTTCCAGTTCCTTGTAGCCGTATTCCTCTTTCAGCCCGAAAACGGCTTCCAATGCGATACGGTGCTGCTGCTCGGTGATATGCCTGTAAGGGTCGAACTTCTCTTCTTCGGGTCTTCCCGGCTTCTTTGTTTCAGGTTTGTATCCCTCAATGAGTTCGGGAAGGGCTTTGTCGTTGATACGAATGCGAAAGGCTCAAAGTCCATTGCCCGGATGTGAATGGCTGAAACATGGCTGATGTCACCGTTGCCCTTGTCCTTTTCTACCTGCAATACGGTTTCCGCCTTGTTGTTCAACTCCGTACCAATGTGCCCTCTTGCGTTCTCATCCCCTTTGTTCTGATGCAGTATCGTATGGATATGTATCTGCCTGTCGTCCGTCCACTGCATCAGCTTGGATATGATGCGTGTTGATTCACTGGGGCTGTTGATGTCATACACCATATCCCGTATGCCGTCTATAATTACAAGACCGATTTCGGGTGTATTGTAAATAGCCTGTTCCACAATCCTGATACGCTGCTCAGGCGTGTATTTTCTTAAGGCAAAATTCAAGATTCTCATTGTCCCTATCATCTGGCAAACCAGCCATTCGCAAAATGCGCGTCATGACTTTCAGACAATGGTAAGGGCTTTGCTCTGTATCAACATAAAGCACTTTCCGCTTATCTTCAGGCAGTTCAGCCACATACCGCAGCACTGTGCCGTTCTTCAATGCAGCGGCTACGATAGCCGATACATTGAACGTTTTTTTTTTTTTGCCGATGGATGCGCTGAAATTACCCAATGTCCCAATGAGAATCATGTACTTTAGGAGTTTCAGGTGCTTTCTGCATAACTTTTCGACAGGCTCAAACGTGAGGCTTGCCAAAGGATTATGGCTTCTTCAGCCGATATTTCCTTAGTCTCTTTCATATAGTCCATAGCCATACCTCCCGTTATTTCCGTCCTCCTGTTTCTTTCCAGCCAGTTCAAAGGGCAAGCTCAGCATCCACGATAATCTTACGTCCTATCTGGTGATTGCCTTGTCAATCTTTCCGCTTTTCTTGATACGGTTGGCGGTGGGTAGGCTGCACCCGAACAGTTTGGCTATGCCCAGTATTCCGTACACATATTTTCTTTCTGTGTCTGTAATGGGCTGTGGCTGCGTTTCCGTTTGACGGGAAGCGTGCTTACTTAGGAATATGAACTCTTCACCTGTCATCTGCCAGACGGGTTTTGATAATAATTCTTGAAGATTTTCATCGTTCAATCTATTTAGTCGTTTAACAATCAGCCCTGCGCACTGGCTGTTATCTCTGTTCTCGAACGATGCAAAATTAGGTAGGTTGTAAGTGGTAAGGATGTGGTTGATATAAATGGAATATCTTGTTATTTATCTGAATATCAGATAATAAAATACCACTCAAAAATTTAATTTGAGTGGTAAAAGTGGTTGTTTCGTAAAATGTCAGGGCATATCACAGATTATCGGAATATACCATCCATTTCTTGGCAAATTTCCGGTTGCTGTCACTGGGGAAATCGGAAACAGGCTCTTTGTACTTTGACTTGTAGTAGCTTTCCTCAATATCCAATATTTTCAGGATATTCCTCTTCCAATTCTCCCTGTCGTGTTTGGGCAGTTTTTCGCTCATCAGAATATCAGATAGCAGGTACGTATTTTTTCTCTCGGTCTGATTTGGGGTTTGGTGTCGCTTGGTAGCAGGTTCATGCAGGTATAGAAATCATGTTCGGAAATATTCTCGAACTGTTCTCCCACGCAGGTTACATGAATGAGCGAAAGCAGTTCCATATTGAAATACTCAGTCTGTTTCGTTCCTTCTTCCTGTATGTTGGGGCATTTGGTTCTTTCGGCTGGCTTTTCCGGCTTTTTGTTTTCATCAAATACATATTTCGCCAATGTCTCTTTGAGGTGGCAGCCCAGCCGATAGATTTCATTGAAACGGCTTTTTGCATATTGCAGGGCTTTCTCTCTGGTCTGTTTTTGCAGATCGTAGAGTTCTGTCAGCTTGTTTTTTCTCCTCGTATTCATCTTTGCACCGTTCATATTCCATTTCCGCACGCTTTTCATCTCTGCAGTGTGTTCCCGATAACCTATGGAATCGTATCGGTGGTATGCTTCGTTTAGCGGAGCATGGAGCTTGGTCGTCTTGTATTGCTGTTCTTCTATGGCTTCTTTATAGATTTCAAACTCGGAAGCAGATATTGTAAACGGTCTGTTCATCCGGCATACATTTCTTGTAATAACTTATGTTTTCGCATACTTCCTTTTTCAGGCTATTCAGAATCAGTGTGTATTGCTCCTGTGGAAGATGAAACACCAGTTCAAGAATGGCTGTTTCAAGAACCGTTACATCATTGTAGTCCAGATAGAACTTGGTAATGAATTTCTGCTTTTCAAAGAGAAACCTTTATTATCAAACCAGTCTTTATATATTCTGTTCAATTCTCCGTATCGGGGATCAGCGTTGTAATTACATCTTTCATGGACGCAACTATTTTTGAGTGTTATTGTCTTTGTCAAGGAAAGAGGCCAGTTCTTCTTCCACTTCTTCCACGCTGGGCAACGCTGATTTCAGTTTCTCGGGAATCGCTTTGCTCAATTGGTAATCGCTGATGCCGATGGGCTGGTCATAGCCTGTCAATGCGTATTGTGCCACAACTTCGTCTTTTCCTTGCATAGCAACAACCCGATAGTCTTGTTGTCATTCTCTCCCTCAGTTTATCATCCACCACATTGATGTAGAAGTTCAGTTGTCCTGCATACTCGGTTTGAATGGGGTAGCCTTTAATTCTACCACGATATATGCGTGCAACGGAATGGAATATAGAATCAGGTCGGCAAAGAAATCGCTGTTTCCGGAAGTGCTTCTGCTGGGCAACGAAGGCAAAACCGTTGCCCATTTCCAACAGGTAGCGGGTAACGTGTTTCACCAGCTGTTCTTCAATATCCCTTTCGTCTGCTTTTTTTCTCTTTCCAATTCAAAGATGTACGGGTCTTTGAGTAGGTAATTGGCAAGGTCGCTTTGTGGAGCCGGAAGTGTGGTGAAATTGTTTACCTTGTTGTTGCTGATTTGTCGGCTATACAAATCACTGTCAATTTGCATTTTCAATACATTGCTGCTCCATCCCATTTCCACAGACTGCTTCATGTACCAGTAGCTTAGACCTAAAGGTAGCGAACTGTCAAGTATAGTCATTTGGCTTGTCCAGTTTATTTTGGCTATAGGAGAGGTCAAGAAAACTTCTTCTATTTCCCTGATTCCCATCCTGTAAATGGCAGACACGGTTTTTTCCTCATCTTCAAATTGCGCAGGAACTTCCTGCGTAATTGCTAATGATTGACAATCAATCGATTGCATTTGCGCAGTAAGTTCCTGCGTAAATTGCTTGTCATTCAGTTTTAATACTTCATTGGTCACACTCTGTATGGTTGGGACAGACAGGCTTGCATCTGTTTCTATGAAACTTTGCAACGCTCTTAAAGGATATGCTTTTGCAAACTGGCACATATAGGTAAGGTTACGTTCCGAATAGCCTTTCTTTTCAGGGTAATGCAGTCGGATAGCCTTTGCCAACTGCTTGATGATTTTGCTTCCCCATCCGTGCAGCTGCTGGTGATAAAGGATGTAATTGCCTATCTTCCAGTAATGGAACAGCATTTGTGCATTGGCTGCAACAATCAGCCTTACTTGTGCCTGTTCTATTTCCGAACCGACCGCTTGTATGAATGCATCAAAATTCGTTTTCTCTATGTTGGATTCCTTGTTGCTCATATTGTGATGATAATTTCTACAAATATAGTCATTGGTAACTATCTATGAAACTGTTTGATACTTTTATAGTTGATTAAACTTGTTCATGGCATTTGCCTTAATATCATCCGCTATGTCAATGTAGGGTTTCATAGCTTTGTAGTCGCTGTGTCCCGTCCATTTCATGACCACCTGTGCCGGGATTCCGAGAGCCAGCGCATTGCAGATGAATGTCCTTCTTCCTGCATGGGTACTGAGCAAAGCGTATTTGGGTGTGACTTCATCAATACGTTCATTTCCCTTAGTAGGTTTCCCGTACAGGCTCGTTGATTTCTGCCAGTTCGCCCAGCTCTTTCAGGTAATCGTTCATCTTCTGGTTGCTGATGACGGGCAGAGCCATGTAATTCTCGAAATGGATGTCCTTGTATTTGTCCAGTATGGCTTTGCTGTATTTGTTCAGTTCAATCGTCAGGCTGTCGGCAGTCTTGACTGTGGTTATTTCGATGTGGTCGGACTTCACATCGCTTCTTTCAGATTGCGAACATCCGAATACCGCAAACTCGTAAAGCAGCAGAACAGGAAAACATCACGCACACGTTCCAGGTATTGCTTATCCTTGGGTATCTGGTAGTCTTTCAGCTTGTTCAGTTCATCCCAAGTCAGGAAGATTACTTTTTTCGAGGTGGTTTTCAGTTTCGGTTTGAACGTATCGTATGCAATGTTCTGATGATGTCCTTTCTTGAAGCTCCAGCGCAGGAACCATTTGAGGAATCCCATTTGCTTGCCGATGGTGCTGTTTCTCATATCCTTGGTGTCACGCAGGAAGTTGACGTATTCGTTCAATCAAACTCGTTGAAATAGTTGAACGTTGCATCCTCCTTGAACTCTTTGAGGTGGTTCCTCACTGCTGCAAATTTTTCATAGGTGGATGCCGTCCAGTTATTCTGGTTACCGCACTCTTTACAAACTCATCGAACACCTCCCAAAAGCTGACAGGGGCTTCTTCCGGCTGTTCTTCGCTGGTGTCTTTCATTCTCATGTTGAAAGCTTCCTTCAACTGTTGGGTCGTTGGCATGACCTCCTGCACCTCAAATTCCTTGAAAATATTCTGGATTTCGGCATAGTATTTCAGCAAGTCCGTATTGATTTCGGCTGCACTTTGCTTTAGCTTGTTGGTACATCCGTTCTTTACCCGCTGCTTATCTGCATCCCATTTGGCTACGTCAATCCGGTAGCCCGTTGTAAACTCGATGCGTTGGCTGGCAAAGATGACACGCATACGGATGGGTACGTTCTCTACGATTGGCACACCGTTCTTTTTCCGGCTCTCCAATGCAAAAATGATGTTGCGCTTGATATTCATAATTGGGTGCGTTTGAAATTCTACACCCAAATATACACCCAATTATTGAGATAGCAAAAGACATTTAGAAACATTTACTTTTACTCTATATTGTAATTTACACTTGATTATCAGTCGTTTGCAGTTTTATGATATTCTGTGAAAGTATAAGTTCGAGAGCCTGTCTCTCCGCTTTAAGAAAATAAAAAGTCCCTGTAAATTAATGCTTTACAGGGACTTTTTGTGTTTATTTCATAGTCGTTTTTATTTCTCTGCCTTATTGTCAGAAAGATGTCGGCAGGATAAATTTATATGATAATGGTTTGTGTGTTTATCTGCTCTTCGGGTCTTCAGCTCTCCCTTCTCCTTAAAAAGGGGGAGCAGACTTTAGTAATAACTTCTTCTGATTCGGATGGTTATTTCAGATTTATATTAATAGGTCTTTATTTGGCTTGTTTACTCTATAACAATCACCGGTAAGCGTATTGCTTCCCGCACTTCGGTCCAGCTACCTGTTTTGAGTCTATACTTATAGCATACACAGAAGGTCGTAGTTGCCGGGTCGAGCCGGTTATTGTAGAGTGCATAAGCGTTGTCACCCGGATGGGCTACTTTGACATCCACTGTTTCCACTTCCATTTCTTCAGGATCATAAGGTTCCACGGTCAGGGAGTTGTCATCAGCTACTTCGATAACAATTGTATTTTTCTTGATGAAGTCCGGCTGATTTTCCGGTTCTGCCGGTAACCTCTTGGTACCGATATTGATTCTTACCCGATTTTTGGTCAGAGGTACCATTGTTTTGGTGATGACAAAGTATCCGCTGCCTTCATATCCTGATGCATTATAGCTTGCAGGTTCTGCGGAACTGGTATATTTGTTTTTCTTCTGTATCTGCAATAATGCATTTCCTTTCTTTTTTACTATCGGATAAGGAGTTGCATCGGCTATTGCTATGGGAATAAAGTAGATTTTATCCGGGTCCAGACTTTCAATGACTGAGATGTCTATTTTGATAGGTACCAACGTATATGGTTCTCCTGTCGGATAAGTAACCGTGCTGCTTTCTATCGCATAGTCTTTCGGGTCCATCTTGAGGGCATATCGGCTATAATCTTCGATAAAGTTCGTATAGTTATATTGGTCCAAAAGGATTGTATCTTCTGTAAGCGAGATCGTAGCCGGTTCCTCTGTCGGATTGGTTCCGCTACACGCAATTGAGAGATTGCGTATATTACCGTCTTTGCCATCCAGGTCGTAAACCAAATTGTGTATATTGTTATTGTCGCTGACAATGTATACCATTTTCTCGTATCGTTCATCTTCAAAGAATTTCTTTCTGTCACTGCATCCGGCAAGAAACAGTAATGCGAGTAACAGCGACAGGATGCTTATGCTATATGTTTTCATTCTTATTATTTTAATTTATATTTAATGCTAATGAGTTGTTTCATAAAGTATTATGCTTAATCGCCCCAGCCGGGATTCTGATCAAGACCGTCCACTTTCCGTATCTCGTATTTGTCGATGGGTAGGAATACCATTTTGCGGTTTACCACTCTGTGTCTTATCCAGGGATGATCTACTACTACGGAGTAGAAGTATCCGTTCATCTCATCTTTGCTGAGGTCCATACCCTGTATGGCTTCCTTTTCGGTTTCTTCGTAGATGCCCCATCGGCGCACGTCATAATATCTTTGGTTCTCATACAAGAATTCAATGGCTCTTTCTCTTTGGAGGATTTTGTTGAAGTTGTCCACACTGCTCAAATCATCATTTTTGACTCCGGGGAGTCCAACACGATATCTGATTGGGTTGAACGCCTGTTTGATTTTGTATATGTCACGGCTTTCTTCGTAGACTTTAGTCTCTCCGTTTGATTCCTTCAGTTCGATGGAATAACTACCCTGAAGATTATTGAGCGCTTCGCTATAAGCTAGCAGAATTTCTGCATAACGGATGATGGGAAAGAATTTCTCCATTATCATTCCTCCGGGCGAGGAGAATGCGTCATCATCATGTACGTATTTGGTGATAACATAACCGGTGGCGGGGTAGTCGTTCACATTACCACTGGAGGAGTGCTTACCATCCGTTACAGAAGAGTTGTCATATTTGATCATCTGCTCCTTCTTGGCATCGCTTCCGCTGTATGAACGGGCTTTCCAAAAACGGCCGGAGAAACCTATATTGGCATAGAATCTCATTTCCCGATTGCGGTACATGTTGAAGACTCCCGATTTCAGTACATATTCGGAGAAGGTTTCGTCCTCTGTACTGAAATTCGTATTGTCGTATGTCCCGTCTGCTTTGTATGGTTTTGCATCTTCGGGGTAGTTGTCTGTTCCGTCATTCATATAGAACATATTAACCATCTTCTGTGATACTCCCATCCCGTTATATCCATCCATTGAATGCGGAAAAGATTCTCTAAGGCACAGGTTACCGGTGGTTCTTCCCCATATAAACTCTTTATTTTTTCTGCCGTCGGTTTCACCGTTGAACATATAGCTGTAAGACTTGAGTGGGTCGATGCCGCCTACTCCGTTAGGGAATGCTAGATTTTCGTTGGTCGGAGGTACATAGGAGTCTTTATCCGCCGGAACTGTATGCAGTTCATAACGCCCCATATTCATCACTCTTTCGCAAGCTGCTGCGGCTACCGCCCATTTGCGGTCGTCGTATTGCTGGGAAATGTAGAACACTCCGTCACTACTCCGTTTCCAGTTCCCAAAGTATGTTTGTCCGCGACCATTGTATAATGGGCTGGCCTGTATCAGCCTTAAGCGTGCAATCAGAGCATAAGCCGCACCTTTGGTAGGACGTCCGAAACTGCTGTTCGGCTGAGTTTCGGGTAGATACTGTGCCGCCAGTTCAAACTGTTCGCAGGCATAGTCTACAGATTCGTCATACGTAGCACGTACGTTTGCGTAGGCTTCCGGCTGTTCGTTGGAGGGATATACCTGATCTCCTACAAGAATGACAGGCCCGAAGTCCATGATGAGATGGTAGTATGCGTAAGCTCTCATGAAATAGGTGTATGCCCAGATGTCCGGCTTTTCCAGATTACTCATATCAGTCACTTCGTCCATGCGTGACAGGATGATGTTTGCCTTACGGATGATTTTGTACATCGTGTTCCATTGATAAATGGATTTCCCGCTGATATTTTCTTCATTAATGGATCCGGTAACAAATGCCATACCTGCATAGCTCTCTGCATTGAATGTTTCAAAAGCCTCATCAGTAGCTAAAGGACCCGGTGTTGCCGGGCTATTGAGGAATTTCCCTTCATCAGGAAACATGGATGCTACGTTCCACATATATCTTTCCAGGTATTCTTTACGGGAGAAGATTGAGTCGTATTTCATTGTATCGTCGAACCATTTGTCTACATCCAGATAATTGCAGGAAGAAATAGAAAAGGTAAGCAACAATAGCATTGAGTATAATGTTAGTTTTCTCATATAATTCATTTTTTGATAATTAGAATTTAATATATGCTTGCAAAGTCACGCTTGCAGGAATCGGATAGCGACGTCCGTTGTAGACTGCCTGTTCCGGGTCGCAGATGTCAATTTTATCCCATACACAAAGATTATTGCCTACGAGTGAAAGGTCGATGGAGTTGATTCCCAAATTCTTTATAGTCTTGGGTACATTTACACTATAATTGATGTTTACTTCCGATAGTCGCAAGTATTTTGCGTTGTCTATCCAGAAATTGGATAGTTGAGAGTTGTTCTCCAGATTTCCATATGACATACGTGGAAATCGGGCATTGGGATTCTCTGCCAGAGCAGGGTTCATGCCTATTTTCTCGGCATATTCACGAGAAATCCAACGGTTGGCGGGGTCTTTTACTATGCTCAATACATTGCCGATTTGCTTGTCCTGAAATGGAATATAGCCGGCGCCATATCCCAAGCCTACGTGATACACATCGGTATTTCCGGTTCCTTTGAACAGTACGGCAGCCGACAATCTCTTATATCTGAATTCAACTCCGAATCCATACATGAACCGAGGGGTACTGCTGAATGACAAAGGTACTTTATCATCTCCGTTCACAACGCCGTCTCCATTGACATCCTTATATTTAATATCTCCGGGCAGATAGCTACCGAAAGTCTGTTTAGGACTATTAGCAATATCTTCGTCATCTTTGAATAACCCTAATGCGATCAATCCTTTCTGGTATCCATAGGGACGTCCGGTGGCAGAGTTATATTCATATTTGGTATCTGCTTCTTCAAAATAATTCACCCTGTTATTACTAAGAGTAAAATTGCCTCGGAATGTCAGTGACATATCCTTGCCGATATCCTGAATATAGGTTACGTTTCCGTCTGAGCCGTAGCTTTTCATACTGCCTACATTGCCAAATGGCATGCTGACAAGACCGATATAACCTGGTACTTGCTGGCGTTGCTGGAAGATGCCGTCGCGGATATCTTTGAAGAAATCGACCACGAAGCTCAGTTTGCTGTTGAATAATTCACCTTCGATACCTACGTCTATTTTTTTCGCCTTCTCCCATTTCAGATTGTCAGCTCCCATTTGTTTTTCTGTAATGCCAGCTTCGTTGTATCCCCAGCCTTTTTCGGCAGACTCGTTGATGATCGTCAGGTAAGGAAAACGCTTGTCTGAAATACGGTCGTTACCTACGATGCCGTAAGAGGCCCTGATCTTGAGGAAATTCAGCCAGGGGAGCTTTTCTTGTATGAATTCGTATTGAGTAGGTACCCAGCCACCGGATATTGCTGGAAAGAATCCGAAACGTTTGCCTGCTTCAAAATTTTCCGAACCGGTGTATCCTGCGTTGAAGTCGAGCAGGTAGGTGTCTCTGAAACCATAACTGATTCTTCCGGATAATCCCTGATACCTTAAAGGAATAGCTGCCATGCCGTCTTTCAAGCCATTTGTGTCTTTGCTGTCACTCATTTCATAATGCACAAGAGCAGAAATGCGATGTTCATCTTTCAATAGATTATTCCATTTCAGATTTGCCTGAAGGAAATATTTCCGATACTGGCTGTCTCTGTCTTTAGTATATGTTGTTCCCTGTTTTTTTATGGTATGTACAAATTCCAGATTCCCGTTCTCATCCCTGCGTTCAGCCCAGTACATGTCGGGTTTGACCAAACGTGTCTCTGAAAAATAAGAACTGTTACTATAAGCTCCTTGAACGTCAAGAGACAGATTTTTTAATAGAAAGTCGAAGTCTTGTTGCAAGCGTATAGTATAGGTACCCGAGTAGGTGTTGATGTTCTTCAAGCCTGTGTAATTCAGCATGGCATAGGGTGAGTACACGTCCGCTGCCCCGGACTTGTAAGTCGGTAGTTCACCTGTAGAGTAACGAACCGGGATGGTTAGCGGGGTCAATTTGGCTTGGGCATCCCATAATTGGTCGGTCGATGCTCCTTGTCCGGGTAGCGCTTGAGATGACAGATAGATGTCCGACCCAAAATAAAGCTCGGTTGTCTTGGTCAGGTTAAAGTCCACGTTCAGACGCATACCATAGGTGTTGTAGTGCACATCCTTGATGTATTTGCTGTTTTCGTCCTGTTTATAGATTGCCGACTCATTCGACATATTCATACTGACAAAATAGCGGGCAATACTACCGCCTCCTCTGGCACTGGCGTAATAGGTTTGTTGCAGGGAGTTTTTCAAAATTTCATCTTGCCAGCTTACATCCGGATAAAAGTCGGGGTCCAGATGATATTGGATGGCTTTCAGTTCGATGTCATCATAAATGGGTTGTGCTCCACGCATGGCACTTGCTTCGTTGGCCAACACGGCATAATCGTATGCGCGTAGATATTCGGGAAGTTTTGTCAGATATGAGATTTTTACATTGGCACGGACGTTTACTTCCATCTTGTCGGATGTTCCGTGTTTGGTAGTTACCAACACAACTCCATTTGCACCGCGTACACCGTATACCGCAGTTGCAGAAGCATCCTTCAATACGGAGAAGCTTTCGATGTCGGCAGGGTCAATGCTGTTTAGGTTACCTTCGAGTCCGTCGATAAGTACAAGTGCGCTTGAACTTGCTCCAAACGTACCGATACCACGAATCCAGAATTCGGACATATTAGAACCCGGTTCACCGCTGGATTGTACGGAGATAATACCAGGTACACGACCACCAAGCATATTGGTCAGAGAAGTCGCAGGTGTTTGTATCTGTGATATATCTACATTGGTGACAGCTCCGGTAAGGTTGACTTTCTTTTCTTTTGTACCCATACCGGTGATGACAACTTCATCCATTTGCTGTGCGTCGTTTTTTAGGATGATTTTCAGGTCCTTTTCGTCTTTTAGGGCGATGTGTTCTTTCTTTTTGTAGCCAATAAAAGAAAATATGATCATATCTCCTTTTTGGGCAGACAGCTTGAATGCTCCGTCAACATCAGTGCTGGTACCTACTCCCGCACGGTCTTTTAAGTAAACGCTGACTCCGGGCAGCGACTCATTGTTTTCATCGAATACATGTCCCGATATTGTTAATTTTTTCTCCTGTCCCATTAATATAGATGCGGTGCAGAAGAATAATGATAATAGTATGTATTTTTTCATCAGTATCTTATTTACAAATGATTATTAAGGTTAACGTAAACTCAGCTTACGAACACATCCAGAACCACAGTCTGAAATATACAAATCTCCTTCGGCAGTCAGTCCTACTCCTTTCGGCCAGTTGAAAGTGGCTTCCAATGGAGTTCCGCTTTGGTTACCTTTAACGTTTTGTCTGCCTACAACCGTAGTTACCATACCTGTATTCATATCAAGTTTTCGTATAGTCTGGGTACCGGCATCTGCAATGTACATGTTTTTTTGTCCGGATTCGTCCGCTATAATACTCATTTGGTTGTTCCAGTTAAACAAACAGTCTGTCCGATATCCATTAATTACCTGAGTAGTACTGCCATCAGCCCTCACATTAAGGTGACCGGCATATATTGTTTCTTCCGATTCCGGCTTTGAGACATCTTGTACAGTTATAACGGAAGATGCCCCGTAAGAAGTATACAGATGAGTGGGTTCGGTCGGGTCGAACATCATGCTAACAATATAACTGTTTTCAGTTTCTGGGGTTGTCGAATTGTATACGTCGTTCTTGATATATTCACATATCATGTCATCAAGTTTGAAACGGAATAATTGTTTGGTTGATGTACGGGCATAAAAATAACCGTCAGCAGAGCAATAAGCGATACAGGCTGTGGAATTGTAATCAACTTGTTTGGCAGGAGGGTCCTGTGGTTTCAGGTAACGTCTTTTAACTTTCCAGTCGTTGGAGGGATCAATTTCATAAATGACATTTTTCTGTGTGCCTACGGCATACAGTCTCTCTGTAACTTTATGGTACATCACATCATTTACTAGGTCAGATATAATTTTCTTTGATAAGTTTTTTTCTTCACTGATTAATGCCAGACCTCCATTGTTTCCAAACCAGGAATAACATGAATAGTAATTCCCTTCCGGATCGCAACATCCTACTTTCAATCGCCAGGCTTCAAAAGTTGTACTGGCGAGGTCTCCTCCAATGTTATATCCGCTTCCTGTTTTACCGCATACATTTTCTACCGTAAAACGGGAAATATAATGAAACTTATTGTCGAATGTAAGAGAATCCTTTCCTTTAACAACAGAAATGACACAGGTATCTCCTGGTAATTTGGGAGCATAGACCATCAGAATATTTCCGGCTGCTTGTGAAATGTAACCTTTCTTTTTATTAAAATAGACAGATAATTGAGAAGCATCTGTTCCAAGATTTTCACCTTCTATTATGATTTTGGAAGACAGGTATCCTGAATCCGGATAAAAAGTGGTTAATTTTAGAGGTCCATCATAATTTCTGCCTGATTTATTGTCATCCGAACAGGCAAACTGCATCATTATAAATAAGATTATAATAATTGGCAGTAACGTTTGTGTGATTTTCTTTTTCATAAATAGTATTTAAGTAATAATACTCCTTGTCAAGGAGAGATTTAAGTAACTCTATTTGCACCAAGGGGGAAGTACATAGAGAACTTCGCCTGGTGAAGTTTCTGAATGGATTGCTAAGATGTATTTTCCATGAATCTGATTTTAGGTGAATTATTAAGGTTATCTTATATGATTGCCTTTTTTATGCTCATAGGCAATATTTCATAGTGTTTCCCTGGATATAGGAATTCGTTTTACTTTATACTTGATTAATGTTTAATTAAGTATATTTTTTGTACTGTTGCGTGTAAGTTGAATAGTCTGATGGTTATTAATTCATAGGCATATATGTTGTTTTATTTATATTAAAATGTTGACATGCTATATCTTTTTTTTCTTCAATGCTGAACTGTGCTGTTTTGTTTCTATAAAAGATACAAATTGTGTCTTAGTTCTTATGGAACTTAATCGTATTAGAAGAAGGAAAGCTAAATGGTAGTTAATGAGTACCTTGTAAATAGGAATGACTTTTATTCTATTTTGAGTACTAATATAGAGACTCAAATTGTAGTATTTTGATGAGGAATTGTTAGCAAAAACATTTTATTGGAAAGAAAATAAAGAAAAAATGAGGTTATTGTATCATTCTTAAAAAAATAGTTTTATATTTGCACACATAGAAAATGAGATTATTAGTGAATACAAACAGTATTGGATCTATTTAAAGACTGAATTAACCAAGTTCCATAAGAACTTATTTGAAATATCAAAGCTACCGCATCATAAAAATATCCATTCCTTTATTCCGTAATGAATTAAAGCATCTATAAAACAAGAAATACCGAATTATTATCAGTGAAGTACAAAGACCTTTTTATTCTCACCACAATGAGAATAATTTCTCACTGCAATGAGAAATTTTTCTCATAGGTATGAGTATTTTTTCTCATTGCGGTGAGAATTTTTTCTCAAAGGCGTGAGAATACTTTGAGAATATAATAATATATATCTAACTGTGTACTAGTATAATAAATAATAGTACTATGCTTCCACTTTATATACTATTTGAATAGCTTCATCAATGTTCTATCCCTAAAAATAGCTAGTATCTCATGTTTAGTTGAAATAGCATATTAAATGGCTTATAATTGAGATTTTACTTCCTGTCAACTATCTCAAAAGGAACACGTACCGAAACCCCTTTCTTCATCATATTAGTCAGATTGGGGTAAAGACGTTGTTTGAATGATTCCCAATTGCGATGTTTCATTTGTGTCCATCCTGCTTCTGCCAGTGCGAAAGCGCGCGGGTATGCCATATAAGTTGCCCGGTTTATATCCCGTATAGCTTCTCCCCATAAAGTGCCCATAACTCCTATGATATGGGCTTGATCTTCAGCGGACACGCCATATCCCGGGTCGAATTGATAAGACTTCTCCAAAGTGGTGACGGGCATGCCCCAATTGTTAAACTCGGGGAAATCTCCTTTCAGTTGCGGATAATCCAGATAAGCGTACTCACCCGGTGCCATGATAAGCGGATTGCCATGTTTTCGGGTAAGTTCAAGACAAGTAGGTGTCAATCCTCCACGCCAGCTTACTAAAGTTACGTTCTTGGGATAAGGAAAGAGATAGTCGTTGGCAGGCGGATAAATATTGTCCAGTTCGCACCAAAGCATAGGAGTCTTATTATTTTCTTGAACAAACGAAAGCATGCGGCTGAAAAAAGGAATCATGAGTTGCGAAGCTTTCTGATAGCCTAACTCTTTCATCATGGCCTGGCAACGGGTACATTGGGTCCAGTTCTTTTCTATAACAGCTTCGTCGCCTCCTAAATGTATATAATCGGATGGAAACAAAGAAGATATTTCTTTGATGATATCCTGATAGACGGAATACACTTTCTGATTATTTGCACAAAGCATTAAATCCGTAGTTTTGCCTACTATCTTAGGCAGCGTATCGGTATGAGTACATCCTAATTCGGGATAAGCTGCTAATATAGCTACGGTGTGTCCGGGGATATCCAGTTCGGGAATGACCTCGATATTCCGTTGGGCAGCATATTGAATGATTTCGGCAAGCTGCTCTTGGGTATAATAATCTTTGCCAACTAGTTTAGGATGTTTTTTTATTTCGACTCTCCATCCCTGGTCATCTGTCAAATGCAATTGGAGTATGTTGTATTTGTAATGTGCCATCTGGTCAATGAAGAACTTCACATCATTGACCGGAAGAAAATGACGGGCGGGGTCGAGCATCAATGCCCGATGAGAGAATCGGGGCGCATCATCAACGTAGACAGGAGAAATTTTCTTTTGTGTAGTGGCGCATACATCACCTAAAAGAAGCTGGTCCATAGTCATAACTCCATAATAAACAGCTCGTACAGTAGCTCCGCTGATAGTTATCCTTTTGGAAGTTATTTCGATGCGATAGTGCTCATTTCCTTCCATTGCAGGGTCAATTAACAAGCGGATATCAGCACGGTCGGATTCGGAAGCAAGTGGAATTTCCACTTGCATTCTGTCTGATAATATATTTTGCAGCGTATTGGCAGTGAACTGCAACTCCGGCTGACTCAAATAAATGGCCGTTTTTCCGGAACGGACAGTAAAGGGTTTCCCTTTTACTGAAGTTATCTGATTGGGCATAGGCAACAATGCCGAAGTATTATTCTGGGCAACCAGATAACCGGCTAAGAAAAGCAAGCAAAGACAAGTATAAATTTTCATGGTCGATTTGGGGGTAAATGTTTTTGTATTCATCTAAGATGACATAGGTTAAAGTGTTATGTTATTATTTGATTTTTATTAATCCATTCTCTTTGTCGTATTTTAGCTGATAGCTACGCCCTTTCACTGTTTTGAAAGAGATTGTTTGACCGGCGTACTTCACGATACAATTCTGTCCTGCTTTGGACAGGATAGTCGCTTCTTTTAGAAGTCCGTCTTTCCATGCAATATCTATCTCGAAATTTCCTTTTGCGCATATGCCATAAATAGAGCCGTCTTTCCAGGCATCCGGTAAAGCAGGTAGTAATTGGATGAATCCCATGTGGCTCTGTAATAGCATTTCTGTGATACCGGCTGTGCCGCCAAAGTTTCCGTCAATCTGGAAGGGTGGGTGTGTATCCCAAAGGTTATCTACTGTTCCGTTTTTCAGCAGATTACCAAAGAGGGTATAAGCGTGATTTCCATCTTGTAAGCGTGCCCACTGGTTCAACTTCCATCCCATACTCCAGCCGGTAGCTCCGTCACCACGATGCACCAATACAACTTTGGCTGCTTCTGCCAGTTCGGGAGTAGTGACAGGAGAAACAGTGTGTCCGGGATGCAGACCGAAGAGATGATTTACATGGCGATGTTCGTCTTTCGGATCGTCGATATCGGTTGACCATTCCAGTAACTGACCATAGCGACCTATTTTATAAGGGACGAGATTGGCAAGCACGTGCTCCCATTGTTTACGTTCCTTTTTGTCTATTCCCAATTCTTTGCTCGCTTGGATAGCATCCAGCAGGATTTCACGGACAACTGCATGCACAAATGTAGCTCCCTGATCGATAGGGCCGTGTTCCGGTGAAGTAGAGGGGGCAGCCGTATACGTTCCGTCCGGTTTATGCCAGAGATAGTCAACAGTAAAGTTGGCGCTGCTCTTAATCAGTTCATATCCTGTTTCTTTCAGGAATTTCAGGTCCTTGGTATAGTCATAATATTCCCAAACGTGAGTTGCCAGCCAGGGACCTGCCATCGGATTAAAGTTCCAGGACATGTCCTGACTTTCCAATGGGGTAGTAAAGCCAAAGATGTTGGCGGAAATAGATGCTGTCCATCCTCTTGCACCAAAATAAGACTGAGCGGTCTTTTCACCCGGTTTCACTAAGGTACGGATGAAATCAATTAGCGGGAGCATGCACTCATCCAGGTTTGTAGAGCAGGCCGGCCAGTAGTTCATTTGGATATTAATGTTATTATGATAATCCACACGCCAGGGGCCGTCTATGTTGTTATGCCAGATGCCTTGCAGATTGGCAGGCATATTACCCGGTCGGGAACTGGCTATCAACAGATAGCGTCCGAACTGGTAATAGAGCTTTTCCAAGTAGTAGTCAGGTTGTCCGTTCCGATAGTTTTTCAGTCGTTGAGCAGTGGGCAGATTGGATGTTTTCACTGTAGGATTCAATTCCAGTTTCACTCGGTTGAACAAAGAAGCGTAGTCTTTGTAGTGTTCGTCCAGTAAGTTGGAATATCCTTTGGATACGGCATCCTTCATCCATTGCTGGGTTGTTTCAAGCGGATTAACGCCGACATATGTTTTTGGATCGGTAAAGTCCGGTGCGAAATTCATTTTATAATCGGTATCTGCAGTCACATAGAATACGACTTCATCAGCTTCTTTCACTGTAATCCGTCCATCTGTGTTGTTTAAGGTACCGCCTTTTACTGTTGCCTGAATACGGACTGCATATTTCATTCCATTATTATCCAGAGAAGCCGTATAAACAAGACCATTATTACCGTCGGCAGAGAACTGCCCTGTAGATACCGGATTGGGGGCATATCTGAAAGTGAGGTTCTGTTTGCCCGGTTGGTCGGCACTGAAACGCATCACCATCACATTGGCAGGGTAAGAAATAAAATAGTTACGCTGATATGCTACGTCATCTTTTTTGAACTGAACCACCGCCATTGCCGAATCCAATGATAAGATACGTTTGTAGTCACTCATGCCTATTGTGCTTAATCCTGTTTCTACATAGAATTCTCCCATTGTAGTGAAGTTACCAAACCGGAAAGGCTTTTCTCTGGAAAATTCATAAGGGACTTCACTGTTGAAATTCTCGCGTGTCAGTTTTTCCGCTTTTTTCTGGTCTCCTTCTACGAATGCTTTACGTATTTCGTCCAGGATGTGCGCGGACTGTTTGTTCACATTCCAATAGTAATCTGCTCCTTTGGCTGTATTAGGACCGCCACGCCAAAGCGTTTTCTCATTAAAAGTTATGCGTTCCGCCTCTATTGAACCCAAAATATTAGCACCGATACTTCCATTACCTATAGGCAATGACTGTGATTCCCAACTGGCATCCTGTTTGGAACTATGCCAGACTTCTTTTCCTTGTAATGTATTGGGAGAATCAAACCAGATAGAAAGTCCTTTGGTATAATCCGTATCTTCTGCATGTCCCGTAAAAATCGTAAATAAGGCACAAAATAGGAGCGAATGTTTCTTTCTCATTGTCGTAGCGTGTTTATTATTAGATAAAAGTATATTTCATGAATTTAAGTTGTTACAGCTCTTTGGGGCTGAAGGCACAAAAGTAATAAAAAACAGCTATATACAAACAATATGTCTTAAACAGAAAAAGACTGTTCGTCCAAAGGAACAGTCTTTTTTCTAAACCTAGTATTAAGAAGGCTATTGTTCCCGGATTTTATTCTATTCCGCTTTGATCCGGATTTTGTTTCAGATAGTAGTTAATTCTTTCGGTCCAAGGTTTGTTTTCGAGTGGAAAGACATTACATTGTTTCGCCCATTTATTCCATTTTAGCCTCTAGTTTTTCACTAGCTTCGGATATTGGGCGGACAAATCCTTGGTTTCGAACGGATCTGCCGATAAGTCGATTAGCTCCCATGGTTCATTCCGGCTGCCGCGTACCAGTTTCCAATGATTGGAAATAATGGCGCAGGAACTTTGATGCTCAAAGTATAATTCTCTGGGCTTTATCTTTTTTCCATGGATTGGAGGGAGTAAGCTCTTGCCGGGCAAATTCTCTTTGAATTCTGACGGATAAGTAGCTGTGGCAATATCCATGCAGGTAGGCAGTATGTCTATAATGTGGGCAGGTTGCCTGCAAATCTGACCTTTCATCTTGTTTTTTTCGGCATCGCCATAAGATAAGATAAAAGGGGTACTTGTGCCTCCCTGAAAACATTGTGACTTATAGCTTCTATAAGGAGTATTGCTCAAATCAGCCATAAGCTGGCCCAGGTATCCGCCTTCTTTGGTTGCACCGTTATCGCTTAAGAAGATAAATACGGTATTGTCCAGCATCCCTTTCTCCTTGATGGTTTCCACCAGTTCACCGATTCCGCTATCCACAATTTCGATCATGGCGGCATAGGTTGCCATATCGGTAATCCATTGCTCCTGTTGCTTTGGTGTGAGTGTTTCCCAAGAGGGACGTTTTCCGTCAAATTCTTTTTGGTAGACAGGATAATCCATTTCGTCCGAAATGAACTTCAGCTCCTTTAACCTGTCGAAACGTTGTTTACGCAACATGTCATATCCCACTTTATATCGGTCTCTGCATTTCTCTACACGATCGGCAGGAGCTTGGAGGGGTAAGTGAGGGGCATAATGAGCTACGTACATAAACATCGGTTTGTCTGTAGGGTGTTGCTTGACAAAACTGACGGCGGAATCGGTGATGGCAGTGGTATAGTAATAGTCATCGGGGAATTCTTTGATTCGGGTCAGATTGCTGTATACCGGTGTTGGTTTATAATAACTGCCTCCTCCGCTCAGGCAACCGTAATATTTGTCAAATCCCCGTTGGGCCGGATAGCTGCCATTGGGAGTATCAAAAGCTCCGTCCACTGTGACGTGCCATTTACCGCTCATATATGTGCTGTAGCCATTCGCTTTCATCACCTCGGCAATGGTGGGGATGTTTTTTGTAATTTGTCCTCTGTATCCGGGGCGGTGTTCATCTACTGCCGTCATCCATCCCATGCCGGCTTCGTGCTGATAATGTCCTGTCAGCAAAGCAGCACGGCTAGGGCAGCTTCTTCCTGTATTTTTGAACAGGCTGAAGCGTACCCCGTTTTCTGCCAGACGGTCTATGTTGGGAGTCTGGATTTCACTTCCGTAGCAACCCAGATCGGAGAATCCCATGTCGTCACATAAAATCAATACAATATTGGGAGGAGTACTTACCTGTGCTTCTGTACTGGCGAAACTCGCTCCTAATAAAAATGAAGTATATACTATTCTATTTATCATAACTGTATTTTAATAAGTTTGTGTTTTTTCTGTTTATAGATAGAACTATGCGCATTATTCAAAGTCACTCTGTTGTTTTTCGACTTCTTTCAGTTTCAGGCGGTTCAGTTCCTGTTGTAATTCAAGTACACGTTTCTCACAATCGGATGGAGCGGTATTTATTTTATTTCTGGCATCTTTGCTTGCGGATTGTGCTTGTGTCAGTTCATCTTTGTCTGCTACCAGCGTATGTTCTGATGGAAAAGTAGGAATAATCAGTTCTGCCGGAACCGGCGTATGTTTGCCTTGCCATACCACTGATGCACGGATTTTAATTTCTCCCGGTGTAGTGGTGGACCTTACCAGCACCGGAGCAGTTCCCCAAAGTACCGGACGTGGATTGGTGAATGTTTCTTCATCGGCAACCAGTTGGCCCTGCCCTTCGATTTCGAACTTTACTTCATAATTATTCAAACGCTTGATGTTTCCGTTTTCATCTGCGATGGCTGCAATGATCGTCACGATGTCCGATCCGTCCGCTTTCATCTGTACTTTCTCGTCATCTGCCCAAAGCAACAGTTTTGACGGGCGGCGTGTGGGTGTTACTTTATGTGTCGCAACCACTTTTCCGTCCATTAATCCTTCTGCCAGAAGGTAAGAATCTGCCTGTTTCTTTTGGCGTGACAGCTTTTTATCATACATGACATCAAATACATCCTTGAATGTGATGACGGGTGAGGGCATTCCGCTTTCATTTGCCGGCTTATGATAAGTATATTCTTTGCCTCCCTTGCAATACGTGAGGCGAACTTCGTCACAGTTGCTATATATCGTTACATCTTTCGGAGAGAATGGGGTCATGGCATTGGCTATGTAAATCATCGGTCCATTATCTGCGATCAATTCTTTGTTGGGTTCGGCAGGACGCTGGGAACAGAACATATAATAAGATAGTTTAGGTTGTCGGAAGGCATCCATGATACCTCCGTAAAACGGGTCAGGATGATATCCTCTCTGGTGATCGAACGAGTGCCACAGGCAACCGCCCATATGTTGTCTTGAAGTTCTGTATAGTCCATCATAACTGGTGAGTTGGTAATCGTTTTTGGCATATCCCTGTGCCTGAATCAGCATCGGTACTTCTCCCCAGCCACGATTGACCCGGCTTGGTGAGTTGTGAGAGTTCCAGTCATCCACATTATCTCCCCATTCGCGGGTGAAATAACTGATTTTCGGATCCAGATTTTCGGTATTAAAGGCTCCTCCACCTCCGTTCATCGGATGGGTGAAGTGTATCGGAAAGTATTCGTGTCCACGTGCGGTTACATCACATCCGGCATAGCAATAAGGATACGGATATTCTTCATTGAGAATGTCCACTACATTTTTAGCAAAGTCAGCCGGATACCATGTTTCGTTCAGAATCGGTTCCCACATCCATACACTGGGGTGGTTGCGGTCGCGGCGAACCATATTGCGGATATCACTATATACTCTCTGAGCAAATATCGGCTGATCATTCCAGAATTGCCATCCCGGTGTGTTGACAATAACAAACAGTCCTAATTCATCACAAGCATCCATAAACGCCGGATCTTGCGGATAATGGGCGTTACGGATAACACGCATTCCGGCATCACGCAACTTCTTCGCATCCCGCCAATGAAGGCTGTTGGGTAAGGCGTTGCCAATCACTGCAAAATCTTGATGACGGTTGGCTCCCATCAGAGGATAGGGGTAAGGTTTGCCATTTAGCCAGAATCCGTCTTTTCCTTTAAATTCAATGCTGCGAATGCCGATACGGCGGTAATATCCGTCGATGGTGTTACCGGCTTTGTCTTTTATATAAATGTGTAGTTTGTAAAGATAGGGGCTGTCGGGTGACCATAAATGAGGTGTTTCTACGGTCACTTTGCAAGAAATTTGTTTCGCAAGATCCTTGCTTACCGACAAACCGGTCTCCTTAGAGAGAACACGTTTGTCGTTGCGGTCATAGAGTTCATAGATTATTTTACCACTGAAGGATTTTCCGGAAGTGTTACGTATATGTGCATCCAGTTTCAACTGTGCGGATTGCTCGGAAACTTTGTCGAAAGAGACAAACAATCCGCCTCCGGCTGTCTCATTCTCATAATTCGGATCGGTAATGAATACTTTGTTGTGAACTATCATCCAGCAATCTCGGTAAATTCCTCCAAAATATGCAAAGTCCAGTGCATCTTGCGGTTTGCCGGGAGGGTAGGAGGGATCGTCACTGTTGTCTGCCCATACGGTGATAACATTGTCTTCTCCATACTTCAGACTGGAAGTGACATCTACGATGACAGGTAGAAAACCACCGAAATGCTCTTTCAGCAACTTTCCGTTCACCCATATTTTTGATTTTCCCATAATGGCTTCGAAGTGGAGGAATTGTTGTTTTCCTTTCCAACTCTCCTTGGGAGTGAAGTGTTTGCGATACCAGATTTCCCCCTGATAATTGATGCATCCGCTCGCTTCGGTGGGGAGATATTCTATGCCATCGGGTAATGATACGATGTTCCAGTCTTTATCATTGAATCTCGGCTGTTCCGCTCCTTCGATATTGCCTTTATAAAATCGCCAGGCAGGATTCATGTTATACACTGTGCGGCCTGTGTTGGAAAGCTGATAAAAGCCTGCTGTGGAGTAAGATGGCTGGTAAGTGTCGGCGTTAGCTACCAGTGTCCCAGCCAATAACAGACCACTGAGTAAGATTTTCCACCATGTTGAAGTACTTTTCATAATTCTTAGATTTGCTTGATTGATCTATCTTTAATATATTAATGTCAGACTGTTTTGTTTTGCATTAGAACTTCGTCCCGCCAAGGTACAAATTTTCCAATAGTTTGAAGCATAGGACGCTGAGCTTTATTTTTTCTTAAACATTAGCCCGGTGCGTCCTACACTTTTTACCATATCCGAAATGACCTATATCTTTATTTAATACCTATCGGGCCTTCATTGGCTTGAATTGGCCATCCTGGATTCTGGTAAATAATAGAAGTACTCAGATCGTTAGGATTTGAGGCCGTAATTCTGAAGTGCGTGATAGCGATAGGATTCAGATAATGCGCTTCACACCATGTGTATCCTGCATCATACATCAGATTATTTGTCTTCACAGAACGGTAAGGACAAAGATACTTACCGCTATTAACATAGCTTGATACATTGGAGGTTTGTCCTTCCGTTCCTTCCTGTATCAGAAGATTTTTTCCGTCCTGCATGTATTTATCCTTTAAATCGGATTCCCACAAGTTAACTCCTTGGATTACAAATTGTTTAACCTGGTCCAGTGCTCTCCAGCGTTTTAAGTCTAACATGCGTAAACCTTCTGCAAGTAGCTCACAACGCCGTTCACGGCGGATGTTATATAGTAGAGGAGAGACTAGTTTACCTGCCGAATATATGGCCCAGTCCAGTTCTTTGGACAGATCGGTATTGTTCACGGTCACTGTATAGTCTCTTGGTAATCCGGCTCTTTCGCGGAGATCTCCCCAATATCCTGCTGCCTCCGAACCAATGGAAGTTCCATTATGTTCCATACAGTCAGCCTCGATGTAATTGAGATAAGCTTCGGCTGCACGGTATACCGGACACCCTTCAATCGCTGTGTTGCCATCCCGATACCAGTTTCCTGATAATCCTTTACGTACCTGATAGCCTGTTACGCATCTCTTTTCCGTTATATCCAAAAGTTGTGGAACCTCCGGCAGCAAATCGGGAGTACCATTCATCACATTCGGGCTGAGAGTCTCACCCGGTGTCATCAGGAATAGTTGTAGACGTAGATCTCTGTTTTTGCGTACATTCAATAATGATTCGTCCCCTTTATACTGGTCGGTTGCATAGATCGGCTTACCGTCACGGCAAAGGAAACTTTCTACATATTGCCGGGTAAATCCGGTATTTCCACCTACGCGAATATAGAAAGGAGCTGAGTGCACAATCTTATAGTCAAGTAGATTATACGCACGCCACATTAATATTTCTGAATATCCTTCCAGGCTGTTCGCTGAGAACTGAGCAAAATAGGGGTTGCTCATTTTATATTTGTCTTCGTCTGTTTTAACTGTTTCATCCATGCAGTCTTTTGCTGTATTCTGTACCAAGGCTGCATTGCCTATCACTTCTTTGGCTGCCGCTTTGGCCTCCTTCAGAAAAAATGCGATTTCCGTATCGATATTAAAGTCCGCAATGTCTTCTGCCTTTCCCGGCCATCCCGGACCACCCGGTACTAGAGCAGTGCCTTTGTGATAAGTCAGCCAGGAAGCTTCAAACAGAGCTGCTCTGGATTTCAATAACAGAGCAGCATTTCTGGTAATTCGGTTCTTCCCACCGGATATATTATTGGTTAGCAAACTGATTGCCTGATCCAGATCTTCCAGAATAAAATGTGCTACTTTATAGCGGGGGGCCCGTTTGCTGGCCTGAATCAGAGATTCACTTTCATCCGGCAATGTGTTTTTTATAATCGGGAAGTCACCGAAGGTCTCTAGTTTTGACAAATAATTCTTAGCGCGCAGGAAATACATTTCACCTATATAATGCTTTATGTTTGTTTCCGAACCTTCTATCTCTCCCTTTTCGAAGCGGGGCACTACTGTTTCGAGGAAGTAATTAGCTTCACGAATGGTAGAGAAATACCACGGATCATTACTTGCTGGATTATCATAAGCTTCCGGAACTTTCCATTGACCGGGAATCCATTTCTTATCATAGTCAGTGGCAGCCTGATTATCTGTAGCATTGTCGTTTTTCCAGATTCCGGCATTAAATCCCTCATGCGTCGTGAAGTTGTAATGCTTTACAGCATAGGCAGCCAAGTCATTTTCAGTAAAGAAAAAGTTGTCCGGGGTCACACTGTCTAAAGGTTCCCTGTCCAAAAATCATTGCAAGAAGCGAGTATAAAGCTTCCCCGTCAGCAAAATAAATATTTAATTATCTTTTCATACGTCATCAATTAAAAGTTAACACTAAATCCTGTGGAAAAAGTACGGGACAACGGATAAGTTTTTCCTGAACTGTTCGATCCGTCTTTCGCTCCATAACCGGTATTAATTGTTTCCGGGTCGAATCCTCCGGGCAATCCCGTAAGGGTGAATAAGTTTTCTCCCGAGAAGAAGACTCTCAGGTTGGAAACACCTATTTTGCGTGTGATCTGGGCGGGGATGGTATACCCGATCTGCAAATTCTTCAACCGTACATAGGCGGCATTCTGAAGATAGCGGGTTTGCGTCTTTTGATTTTTTGCGAAGTTATCAACCAAGATACGCGGGAAATAAGCGTCCTTGTTAGCGCTCCAGAAATCATCCCCTTCTTCGCGGAAGAAATCAAGATGAGAAGTAAAGCAGGCCGATTGCCAGATCCCTCCTGTAGCTCCCCAGAACATGTTGTCGTTCAACCAGGCATCGCGTTTTGCCACTCCTTGGAAGAATAAGCGTACATCAATGCCCTTCCAGGATGCATTCAGATCCAGACCAAAACGGAATCGTGGGGAAGTATTGCCAATCACTTTTTTGTCACCTGGGTCATTAAGCGTAGCTCCATCGGAAATCTTGCCATCACCATTCAGGTCCCGATACATGATGTCACCTGCGCCCCATTTGACTCCTAATGCATCTTGTCCGCCGTTGGGCAGTGAAGCAAGATGAGCATCCATTTCTTCCTGGCTTTTGGCTATGCCAATGGTTTCGAATCCCCATATATCTCCATTATATTTACCGACATACCACGTGTTTATTTTACCGGTCGTGTTTGGGTATTTGAGGATTTTCTGACGGTCGTCCGAAAGCAACAGGTGCACTCCGTAGTCAAAATCTTTAATGCGGTCCCGCCATCCTAGATCCAATTCAAAACCGGTAGACTGCATATCCGCATTGTTCATTTTGGGTACATTTGCCCCTAAAGTTACAGGAAGTTCGGGAGCTGGTCCTACCATATTGATAGTCTTCCGGTTGAACCAGTCAAAACTTACGGTCAGGCGATTGTTCAGCATACCCAGGTCAAAACCGATGTTCCATGACCGCATGGTTTCCCATCCTAATAGCGCTGAAATCAAATCCGGTGCATTCGCTGTGTTGGGACGGCTGTTGTTAATCAGCCAGTGGGAGTCGGGATCTTGGGCGACAAACTTCATTAACTGGATATACGGATATAGGTTTTCCGTATTCTGATTGCCCAGCTCTCCCCAGGAACCGCGGATCTTTAACGTATTAATGATATGGTTGGTAGGTTCCATGAATGCCTCACGGGCTACGTTCCATCCGGCAGAGAAGGAAGGGAACAAATTCCAGCGTTTGTCTTTTGCAAAACGTGAAGTACCGTCATACCGGAGATTGACTTCCAGCAGATACCGTTCTTTATAATCATAATTGAGTCGGCCGAAGAAACCGGCTGTTGCCCAATGTGTCAGTTTGGACTTATCGATAGTCGATTCACCCGTAGCGGCATTAATACTGGGCACGGATTCTGAGATCAAGTCCAGCTTGGACGCCTGCAACTGCCGCCATTTATTTACTTCGGCCTGAAAACCGACCATTGCTTTCAGATGGTGTGCGTCGGCAAATGATCTGTAATATTCACTGTAGACGTTGGCATTGAAATAATTGGTACGCTCGGCACCTTCGGTAACTTTCGACGTTTTCCATGTATCACCGGAATAAGGTTCGCCGGCTACATTCATCTGCGGCACCTTTAAATAATCCGTATGGGTGAAGGCATCTATCACTTTATAATTGATTTCTCCGAAGATTTTCCAGTCTTTGATCGGTTCTATCACCACCTGGAACTGTTGGTATAGCCAGTCAGTCTGCGAATTGTTATCGCCTCCATAGAGAATCGGCCGGATAATCGTGTTACCCATCGGATAACCGTTGGGGTCTACAGTTGGTTCCATCGGCCAGCGTTTGGCTATATTCTGATATAAGGTATTATCAGTCATCGCGGTAGGCTTGCTATAATCTTTCCGCATATATTTCATGCTGTAATTCATGTTCAGCCACGGATAAAGCTGTGCGTTAATCTTGCTGCTCACCGAATAACGCTGTAATTTATCACGGCGGATAGCCATCATTCCTTCCTGTCCCATATAGTTGCCGGAGAAATAATACTGTATTTTTTCTGTTCCTCCGCTGACGCTGAGAGAATGCTCCTGCGAGAATGCCGTACCTCCGAAAACTACGTCATACCAGTCTGTATTCGTATTACCGATCCAGTCCCAGATAGTGGGAGTATTTCTGTTCGGTTGGGTAGTAGTGGTAATTGTGCCTGATGCGTAATCTTTGATAGCCTGAAGACGGGTATCGTCAAACTGTACCGCTGTTTTACCATCATTCAACTGCATTTTGTTGAAGTACATGGCATAAGTGTAGGCATCTGCTACATCCGGCAGATTAATGGCTTCTGACCAGCGGAAACTATTATTATAATTAATGTTGACTTTCCCCGCTTTTCCTTTTTTAGTCGTTATCAACACTACGCCGAATGGCGCACGGGAACCATAGATGGAAGAGGCAGCCGCATCCTTCAACACCGAAATACTTTCAATATCATTGGGATTCAGCATATTCATGTTTCCTTCCATGCCGTCGATCAGAATCAGCGGAGATGCATTGGAACCGTCACCGATCGTACCGGCTCCACGGATATTCACTTTCATGTCTGCACCAATTTCACCACCGTTGCCATCCGAAGCATAAGAAAAATTCATTCCCGGAACTAATCCTTGTAATGCTTGGCTTACATTAGAAACCGGACGTGACAGTAAATCCTCGGCATTTACCGTAGATACCGAACCGGTCAGGTTGACTTTCTTCTGTGTACCAAAACCTACGACAACGATTTCGTCCAGTGTCTTGGTATCCTCTTTCAGAATGACCGACAGACTTTTGCCGGATTGTGCCTTCACGGTCTGGGGCATATAGCCTACGTAAGAAACCGTAATCGTCACATTGGCAGATGCTGTATTCAATATGAAATTCCCATCCAGGTCTGTAATTGTACCATTCTGGGTGCCATCTTCCATTACGGTAGCGCCAATGACCGGATCGCCAAACATATCCGTCACTTTTCCCTTTATCTGCACGGTTTGTTTCGCGGCAGGCGCTTCCACTATTTGCGTAGATAATATTATTTTTTTATTACGTACGGCATATTTGACATTGGTGTTTTTAAACACTTCATTCAATAAGGTAAATATATTGCTCCGTTCGGTAACTACCGATACCCGGCGGTCTACATCAATATGATGGTCATTGTAGAAAAAGCTAAAATCAGATTGTGCCTCAATTTGTGACAGAATTTCTTTCACAGTCAAGTTTTGTGCTTTCACAGAGATCATAGTACGTTGGGCGTAGCTGTCGTTAGCACATAGAAGCCCAACAAAACAAAAACAGAAAACAAAGAGCAGTTTCATAGACAAAGGAATTTTTTTCCAAACAATAAAAACGGGATTATCCGCCCACAATTGTTGGACATAATTGTTTTTCTTCATATATTTGCATGAATTAAAGTTAAGAAATAATTTTCTCTGTTTGTATTCAAACAGGTTAAAGGCTTTCTCATACAGGCTGGATGCGGGAACATCTGCCTGTATGCTTTTTTTTAAGGCGGTTGGAAGTTTCTCATACGTATTATAATTTTATTGGTTAAACATGAAAGGCTTTAATATATTTCAATCTGCCTCCTTTCTTCACTTTGATTATTTGTCAGTTTCACATTACGCCAGCGTATGTGTGAGGATATTTTAAAATTCTCCAGAATCTCTTCTATATATTGTTCTGTAAACGCTCCGGTAAATGTATATTTGTCAAATTTCGAAGTGTTTACAATAAAATCTACATTATAGCGTTTCTTCAGTATATGCAATGCTGCCTTAAATGGAGTTTTATCAAAAATAACCTTTTGGTCCATCCAGGCAAGCTCCGATTCGCCATTGGTGTTGTATGACAGAATCTGTCCGTCCTTATTATTATAAATCACTTTTTGTCCGGGACACATTAGTATTTTACTTCCCTGTCCGTCTTTCTCATAAACAAATTCGACCTTTCCCTCTACCAAAGTGGTAATCACCTCATCCATCTCATCAAATGCTTCCAGGTTAAAGTGTGTACCCAAAACTTCCACTTTAGATTTTTGGGGAGTCGAAACAATGAATTTATGTTCAGGGTCTTTCGCAACTTCAAAATACGCTTCGCCATTCAGACTCACTTCACGAATGTTACCGGTGAAAATGGAAGGATACTTTAAGACTGAACCGGAGTTTAAGTACACTAAAGTGCTGTCTGGTAATCTGAAAGAAATTATCATTCCGGGTTGTGTCCGGACTTCGAATATCTGGGCATGGACGGGGGCGGTAGATTGGGGTTGGTTAAGCAAAACCAAAATAGTAATAGCCATCGGTATGAGTAAGGCAACAGCTGCACGTTGTATCCAACCCCACCAGGAAATATGATACTTATTCTCTTGCATCCGTCCCTTCACTTTTGATAGCTCCTCATTCATATCCATTTTTTCAGTAATCTGTTGCGTGTCAGTCATAAGAAGAAGTGTGTAAATGTCCATGGCCTTCTTTTTATTTTCATCTGACAATTTGATCCAGGCTTCTATTTCCTGAATTTCGTCTGCTGTTGCTTTACCATCATAATAGCTGATCAGCAAGTCTTCTATAGTTGAATGATGCATTTCCATGATAAATTTATTAAAGAGACAAGCGGGAAAATAAAACTACTAAGGTTATTTAAATAATTAACATTAATAAACTTTATGGTTAATAACTGTGTTATTTTACGCTTATTTAAAATATAAGCATTATCATTGCAGCCATGGAATACAGCAATGAAGATGCGTACTTATTGATGGCACTAAGGAGAGGGGAGATGATCGCTTTTGATAGTATATTTAAAAAATACTACCCGATTCTTTGTGCGTATGGAAATAGGTTTGTAGACTATGAAGAGTCGAAAGAAATAGCGGGTGACGCTATTTTATGGCTGTGGGAACATCGCGAAACACTTCAGGTTGAAACTTCCTTAGGCAGATATTTACTCAAATCGGTTTACCATAGATCACTTAACTGCATCAAGCAAAAACAGCTGAAGAATCATGCTGATACTATGTATTATGAGGAGATGGAAAAGCTGATACATGATGCAGAGACTTACCAGTTCCAAGAGCTTTCAAAAAGAGTGAAAGAAGCTATAGATACATTGCCTGCTTCCTATAGGGAGGCTTTTGTTATGCATCGTTTTACTAAAAAGAGCTATAAGGAAATAGCTGAGAGTTCCGGGGTTTCAGTAAAAACAATTGCTTATCGTATACAACAGGCAACAAAGCTGCTTCGAAAAGATCTTGCAGACTTACTAATTACTATGATCGTTTGTGTATTGTTAGTCGTTCGTTAACTATTGCTCATTACCTATTGCTGAAAAAAAGAACTTTCTTAAAAAAGGAATATTTAATCAGCCAAGGAATGCTATAAATTACATACGGATAAATAAGAAGTAGAAAAACGCCTGCATTTGCTTGAATGAAAATCTCTCTTTCTTTTATTTAAGTTGTATGCTGAATAGATTGATATGATATTACTTCTTATGTTTTCTTTTAGATGATGTATTGGCTGAAAGGATAACTTTTTGTTTAATCTTGCCTTTTCGCTATTTGTGATTAACCAGCGTGAAAACAAGCTCCGGATAGTCTTTTTATCTCTTCCTCACCGAGGAAAAACAGGTTCCTCGGTGAGGAAGAATGCGTTGGTTTTAAACCAAGGAGGCGTTCCTTTAATACCAACGAGTGGTTTAGTGATAGAAAAAGATGCATATCTCATGTGAATTTATGCAATAATAATCTGTTATTCCGTATATTATTGCACTAATTTATGCGCTTTATTCTTTGTTTTATCATTTTTATCTCAACTGTATTTTTGTTTAATCTTAAAAATAGCACATTGATGTTGGGCTGCATGTACATATTTCTAAGAGAACGATGGGTTTATTAACTTTCTTGTTTCAATGATTCGTCTTTCTGAATATAGACAGTCCGTGTCGGAAAAGCAAGGTTCAATCCTGCTTTATTAAAAGCAGCCAGTATTTCCATATTCATATTTGAGGTTACGCCTAAAATATCTCCTTGTTTCTCTATAAAATAGATATACATGATAACCAATGCGGAATCTGAGTATTCTGTAAAAACAGCGACTATATCAGAAGGGTTAGAAGATACATTTTCTACTCTTTTGGGGATGGATTTCAATAGTTCTAAAGCTTCTTTCATCTTTTCGGAAGTCGTATCATACGTCAGTCCAAGATTCAAGACTACTCGGCGCATAGGTTCGGATGAAATATTAACGATAGAAGTATCGGTAATCTTATAATTGGGGAAAGTTATAATACGTTTGTCGTAATTCATTATTTTTGTGCTTCGGACTCCTACGTCTACTACCGTTCCTTCATAACTATCCACGCGAATTGTGTCTCCGATGCTGAAAGGTTTATCCGTCAGAATGGTAAACGCACCGAAAACGTTTTTTACTGTATCTTGTGCTGCCAAAGCAAATGCGATACCACCAATACCCAAAGTTCCCAACAGAGCGCTGATGTTAACTCCCACATTACTCAAAGCCATGACGATGCCGATGAGCCAGACTATAACCAAGATGGTTCTTTTGATGATTGGCATCATTTTGTTAGCTTGTCCGTTGGACTGCTTTCCCCAGTAAACCTGAAGTAAACTACTGAACAAACGGCCGAAAAACCAAGTAATATCCAGAACAATCAAAATGCTGTAAGCATTGTCAACTACTTTCACAAAACTGTCCGGATAAACCAACCGATGGATAGCGATCCAGATTCCCAACAGAATTATAGCAAACTTAACAGGCGCTTCCAAAGAGTAAAAAATGACGTCGTCCAGGTGATTGTCGGTTCCCGTAACAAAAGGTTTGATAACTTTCTTGCCTAATAGCGATAATAATTTGACAATAATAATTGCTCCTAAAATAATAAGAATGGAAATACCCCAGTTTTCAATAGTATTTCCCCATAATTCATTTTCTAACATAGTCTAACTGATTTATAATTGTACTTTTATTTAATAATATCAAGTTGATCTCCTTTTTATTGACGATACAAGATAAGAGCTGAAGATGCTGTGATAGAAATATCCCCTCCCGATAAATGCTCCTGACTGTCTAGATCAATTTGTCCGTTATGGCAGACTATAATCCAATCTTGTTCCGGGATATTGATATCTGCCTGATTCCGGTTACCGTTGTATGCAACTAGAATTTCTTTCCATTCATCACCGTTAGCATACTCGCCTAGAGTATAAGCGATGACACCGGAATCGCCTGTATCAAGAAAATGAAGCCATTTCTCTAAGCCCTCTGCTGTAGGAATACGGAAGGCGGGATGTTTTTTGCGGAGTGCGATTAATGTTCTGATATAATTGAATATATCACGGTTTTAGCTTTTAACGCCCAGTCTATTTGGTTGACGGCGTCAGAAGACTTGTAGCTGTTTGGCTCTCCCTGTTTGTCCTGCATGATTTCTTCACCGCCACGAATAAAAGGAATACCTTGCGAGGTTAAAAGCACGGTGTGTATTAATTTGTCAATAGGAACCAGTTCTTCTTCAGAATGTTCGCCTTGAACAGATAATTTCAGCTTATCTACCAGCGTATATCCGTCATGACAGGAAACAAAGTTAATCATTTGAGAGGGAGCAGCGGCATATGGACCGTCACAGTAAAGTAACCCGCTATAATCTACCTGTGGGTGTTGTGTTCCGCCAACGATTCCATATTTGACAGGTTCAAAATGCCCGTTGATATTTCCGGAGGCATACCCTGGTTCCTGTTCGTCAAAGGTACTTCCTTTCAGACCGTCACGAAATTCATCATTAAATACGGCAATACCTTTCATTTTTCGTACATTCTCCTTTACAGCCCGTTGCTCGAAGGTAATGGAGAATCTGCTGCTACCAACCTTCTCCGTATACAAAAATGGTGGGGTCAATTTTTAATAATTCCTCTCTTAACTGGTTCATGGTGTCGATGTCATGTATCCCCATCAGATCGAATCTAAAACCGTCAATGTGATATTCTTTCGCCCAGAATTTGACCGACTCAATGATATAATGGCGAACCATTTCGCGTTCTGAGGCTGTCTCATTTCCACACCCGGAAGCATTTGAATAGGAACCGTCGGGATTCTGGCGGTAAAAATATCCCGGAACCGTCAGGTCAAAATTAGAATGCTCGGTTGAGGCTGTATGGTTATAAACCACATCGAGTACAATACGAAAACCATTTTGATGGAGGCTTTTTACCATCTCTTTAAATTCGCGGATACGGGTGGTGGGGGTGACAGGATCGGTGGAGTAACTTCCATCTGGTACATTATAATTCTTCGGGTCATATCCCCAATTGTATTTGTTTTTCTCCAATTTCCTTTCATCGATTGTGGCGAAATCGAATGAAGGAAGGATGTGTATATGCGTTACTCCCAATTCTTTTAAATGATCCAGTCCGGAAGATTCTCCTTCGGGAGTTTTAGTTCCGGTCTCTGTCAGAGCAAGAAACTTCCCCTTATGTTCAATTCCTGAGTTTGGATCAATACTAAAATCGCGGTGATGAAGTTCATAAAGAATGATATCGGAATACATTTTCAGTTCGGGTGACTGGTCTGATTCCCAACCTTCGGGATTTGTCTCGTTCCAGTCGATTACAGCAGCGCGATTGCCATTGATGCCGACTGCTTTGGCCCAGATACCGGGTGTTTCGTCCAGCCATTTTCCATCTTTTTCTATTTGGAAGGTGTAGAAAGAACCTTTCAGATCACGGTCTATATGGATACACCAGGTCCCATTGTCGGCTATGTCCATTTCCAGTTGTTCTTCCGGATCTCCCGCTTCGCCGGATGAATACAGGTTTAAACGGACATTATCGGCACTTGGTGCCCATAGCGTAAATATGGATTGCTGGGGTGTATAGACTAATTCCAAATCGTTCTCATAATAGCACGGATACTTGTCATACGAATCCAACTGGTCCGGGGACGGATGATTTTTCAACTCTCTCATATTTTCTAATTTTATATTAATACTATATAAAAAAAAATAATCATGTTGTGGAATAAATGAACCGGATTATTCCGTTATGGTATGACTGAAAACAAATGTGAAATCAAAAATTCCTGTTCACGCTCTGATAAATATGAATAATAAAGAATAATTAAGGTAATTTTACGGTGTTGTAAATCAGCTTTTTATCCTTTGCACTTTTTTGTATTTGTTAGCTTATAATTTATAGAAACGTAGGAACTTTGTTAACATCATCTTTGTTTTGTATAAAGTTAATTATAAAAAAAATGAAGCGTATGGAAAATGGTGTTATGATGCAATATTTTGAATGGCATCTCCCGAATGACGGGAAGTTATGGAAACAGATAAAGGAAGATGCGTCGCATCTTCGTGATATAGGTGTGACTGCTGTTTGGATTCCCCCTGCTTATAAGGCCGATGAGCAGCAAGACGAAGGATATGCGACTTATGATCTGTATGACTTGGGCGAATTTGACCAAAAGGGAACCATAAGAACTAAATATGGTACGAAAGATGAACTGAAGAAAATGATTGACGAATTGCACAAATATCATATTGCTGTTTATCTGGACGTTGTATTGAATCATAAAGCGGGTGGTGATTTTACTGAAAAGTTTATGGTAGTGGAGGTCGATCCCAAGGAGAGAACCAAGGCTTTGGGTGAGCCGTTTGAGATACAAGGGTGGACCGGGTATAGTTTTCACGGACGTAAGGACAAACATTCGGATTTTAAATGGCATTGGTATCATTTTTCCGGGACGGGTTTTGATGATGCGCAAAAGCGCAGCGGTGTTTTTCAGATACAGGGAGAAGGAAAAGCTTGGAGTGAGGGCGTGGATAGTGAAAACGGTAATTATGATTTTCTGTTATGTAACGATATTGACTTGGACCATCCGGAAGTTGTATCTGAATTGAACCGTTGGGGAAAGTGGGTTTCCAATGAATTGAATCTCGACGGAATGCGTCTGGATGCCATTAAACATATGAAAGATCAATTCGTCGCACAATTCCTCGATGCGGTGAGGAGTGAAAGAGGCAATGATTTTTATGCCGTAGGTGAATATTGGAATGGTGACCTGGAAGCATTGGATGCTTATATAGAAGCTGTTGGGCACAAAGTAAACCTATTTGATGTCCCGTTACATTATAATATGTTCCAGGCATCACAGGAAGGTAAAGACTATGATTTGCGGGATATTTTAAAAGATACTCTGGTTGAACATCATCCCGATCTGGCTGTAACCATTGTTGACAATCATGATACGCAACGCGGAAGTTCTCTTGAATCCAATGTAGAAGATTGGTTTAAACCGTTGGCTTATGGTTTGATTTTGCTGATGAAGGAAGGTTATCCATGTCTGTTTTATGGAGATTATTATGGTATAAAGGGGGAGAAGTCTCCTCATACCCGGATTATTGATATATTGTTGGATGCGAGACGAAAGTACGCTTACGGTGATCAGATAGAATACTTCGACCATCCTTCAACGATTGGCTTTATCCGTACAGGAGATGAGGAACATAATGGCTCCGGGCTGGTCTTCCTTATGTCTAATGACGAGGCGGGAAGTAAAATAATGAGCTTGGGTGAGAAACATAAAGGCGAAGTCTGGCACGAAATAACCGGAAGTATATCCGAAGAAATAACTTTAGATGAAGAAGGAAATGGAGAGTTCTCTGTCGAATCCCGTAACCTGGCTGTTTGGGTGAAGAAGGATTAGGTATATGGTATTTATATAATTAATTATGAAGATGCTTGTTACAGTTGTAATCAGGTATCTTCATGATTTGTATGAAAGTCATTTGCAGACAGAAAGATTCTCTGTATCTTTGTCGCCATGGCAGAAAGAAGCGAACTACATACGAGAAATAAACACAATGGGCAATATGATTTTTCATTGTTGACAGAGAATTATCCACCGCTCAGAAAATTTGTACTTCTCAATCCTTTGGGAATACAAACAATCGATTTTTTTAATCCACATGCTGTGAAAGCGCTGAATAAAGCATTGCTGATAAGTTATTATGGTATCCGCTACTGGGATATTCCAAGGAATTATTTGTGTCCGCCTATCCCCGGGAGGGCAGACTATGTTCATTATATTGCCGATTTAATTGATCTGGAGAGAGTCAGTAATACGGCAAATGAAGAGAATGGAGATAAGCCAAAACGACAGTGCAGATGCTTGGATATCGGTGTAGGTGCAAATTGTATTTATCCGATTATTGGGCACGTTGAGTATGGATGGATGTTTGTGGGTTCCGATATTGATCCGGTATCCATAGAAAATGCGCGTAAGATAGTGACTTGCAATCCTGTATTAGCACATAAGATTGATTTGCGGCTTCAGAAAGACAATCGGAGGATTTTTGACGGAATCATTGCTCCCGATGAATATTTTGATGTAACAATTTGCAATCCTCCGTTTCACAGTTCGAAAGAAGAAGCAGAAGAGGGGACATTACGTAAATTGAGTAGTCTGAAAGGGGAGAAAGTAAAGAAAACCAAATTGAATTTCGGTGGAAATGCGAATGAACTTTGGTGTGAGGGTGGAGAATTACATTTTTTGCTGAATATGATTTCTGAGAGCCGGAAATACCGGAAGAATTGCGGTTGGTTTACAAGTCTGGTTTCTAAGGAGAAGAATCTGGATAAACTATATGCTAAATTAAAAGCCGTCCATGTATCGGAATATAAGATAATTCGAATGTGTCAGGGTACAAAAAATAGCAGAATTTTGGCTTGGCGATTTTTGGAATAGCTGATTTTGTTTTTTCGATAAACGGATATTTTTAAAGAAGATTATCTGTATAATGAAAAAATATTGATGATTAAGACCGTTATTTGTTATAATGGGCCTGGATTTGTTGTTGTTTTCGATAATAGAGTCGTTTCTCTCTCTGTATATTCTATATGAGTATTAATTCCCCTTTCTCCTTTTCTTTGATATGCCGATATTTGTAGTATGAGATTATAGTGCTAGGAAATATCAAATCAAGGGAATATATGTTTGTTGTTAGATTGAGAAACTATTTACATTTGTCGTTTTTGGTTATATTTTTATTGTTTTCCTCCTGTATTGATGAGTTTTATAAAGATACACCTAAAGAGGGATATATAACAATTACCGGTATCAATACACGTGCCTATACAGGAGCCTATCCGGGTGACGGGCTCGATGATAAGGTTGAAACTCTGCGTATTCTGGCTTTCAATAAGACAAGTCGCATCTGCGAAAGTAATACTTTTTATTATGGAGATGTGCTGGGCGGAAATACGCTACGGCATCCGATTAATAAGGGTGAATATGATTTTGTCTTTTTGGCCAATGAACCTCATAATACAATTGTGAAGGCGGTTCTTGACAATATAACTGATTATGATGCACTAAAGTCAATATCCTATCCGGCGGAGTTCTTCGATTCGGAACGGGTTATACCTATGATTGCGGAAAATAATAGTATAAAAGTGCTGGCTGATGGAAACTTGGAGGTAAATGGTGTTGCATCTACCAAGTTGACAGTAGGACTCAGACGCTTGGCGGCACGTGTGGATGTGGTTTTGAAATCGAAAGTCGATTTTGGTGATGCCAGTTCGAGTGAATTTGAAGGAATTACTTTTTCTAATATACCGGATAGAGTGCCTTTGGTATATGGCTTGCCTAGTGATTGTTTACCCAGTTCCTGGGCGTATGCCGATCCGGTTCTTCCTTATGGTGGAACGGCCATAACCAGAAATGTGGAACGTAAACTCACATTAGCTGATAATGCCGACTGTTTTAAAATAGATCCCACTTTATTGACCACTGAGGATAAAAATAACGATTTAGTCTGGGCTGTTAAAGTTAAAAAAGTAATTCTGCCATCTAGCTTCTTTTCATCGAAGTCCGACGAGACGAATGCGATAAATTTTACTGTTAACCTGATTGACAAGTATAGTCCTTCCTGCAAATTGAAGATTCTGTCCGACCCGGATTATACATTACCGGCAAATGCGAAACTTGATTTGACAGGTATCATAAGAGAACCTTTAGAAGTAAATATACAGCCTTCTCCGTGGATTGACGATGGAGATGATTGGGAAATATCAGGCGTCCGTGTTCTGAATGTATCGCATATACAGGCTAAGATGACGGATATGAACGGAGTCCGGATTTCTTTCTGGTCCAATATGCCGGTAGTGAAGGTGTTGGGCACAGTAAAGAAAGAAGGTGAAGCGAATGAAAGAGCAACTAATACAGTCTTTAACTGTTTGGCAGTAGATGATAATAATCCTGATCCTTATCGTTTCTTTTATGATTCGGCTTCGGGCAGCGGATATATGGATTTACTGGTTGACGGAACAAATACCACCGGTTTTGGTACGCATGACAGGACCGAGAATATGAGTGGTACATATACATTGACATTATCTGCAGCAGAGGATACTAATGGTAAGAATGCATTGCAGAGGAAGATAAAGGTTACCGTCACACAAGAAGGTTTGCGATTTGTTCACAATCCTACGGCAAATCAACATGGTTTGTTCAATGCAGCATTTTTTAAACATAACCAGAAAGGAGAACGTATTATAACAGGACAGCATCGATTGGATCAAACATGGTCTGTTAGTGTACCTGTTGCCTATCAAAACTGGCTTGTTGTGAGCGCGACTCCCAGCTTTGATCCGAATATTGGAACAGAATCACCAGGTGATGCGGAACATTATCCGGTAACTCTCAATCCGTATAGGGGAGAAGATGGTACTAGTATCTCAGGTCTCACCGGTCGTATATATTTCCGTATTGGCGTTAAGGAAAATGCCGATTTTGTACCAACTAAAGAATCCGATCCTAAATTTGGATATATCAATTTGTCATATTATCCGGGATGGCGGACAACAATGAAAATTTATATTCGTCAGGGCGAAGCCGGTGCTTATATATATGCGCCGGGGGATGCTATTCCGGGAACTGTATGGGGAGCGTGGAATGGAGGTACGGATATTACTACACATGTGAGAGAAGATATGCGTCTTTTATCGACGAATGCCCGTAGGGGAGCAGCTAAGTTCTCTGCTTTAAACCTGACAAGCGAGAGGTTAGCAGGGAATACGAATCCGGATTATGAGAATGTGAACGTAAAAGGTGCTCGTTTTGTAGACTTCCCTTCGCAGGCGGGTGCATTCTTTCAGTGGGCGGTCGATTTGAAAGGCACTACTTCCGGTATGACTGATTATTACCGCAGAGCTTTTAATCCCTCGAAGTCATATATTGTTTCAGGATTCCCATGGGGATATGGGGAATTTCCGATCATGTGGGATGGAGATGTCAGTGCTAATATCCCTGCATATAAAGAACAGTTTGAAGTTTGCCCTCCGGGATATCGTCGTCCGACGGATGGCTATACGGATAAAATATCTTATAATGGATATTATGATTATTTGCCGGATGAGGGTACTACGGGTACTGCCACGAATTATAAAGATCAAATAGAGTATTCAGAATTAAGGGTTTCTTTATTTAATGTACCTTTTGCAGGAAATGCGGCTTCAAGTGCAGACTACGCTACAGCTTTTACTACTCCTTTTGGTGGAACTGGTAATACAGGTCCTGGGACATATCCTTACGGAGCAAACAAAGATATGCTTGCCCGGAAACAACTAAAAGGAACAACTTATACATTTTATTCGGACGGATTTTTCGACAGACGTCCGATAAAAGAGGCTTCGAATGGAAACTATGGCGTATCATTAGGAAATAGTAATGTTGCTTATCAGGGAGTATTGTATTTTAATCCCGATTCCGGAACGAATGCATCTGTCTTTTTTCCGTCAGCCGGTCGTCTGAATAACACGAGTGGTGCTTTGGAAAGTAGGGGTAGTACCGGATACTATTGGTCGGCAAGTGTAGGTCCTCCTTATATGAGATCAGAATTGCAGAATCCACCTTATGACAGGAGAATACGTTATGGAGCCTGGTCGCTTGAGTCTGCATATAATTCTCATAATTTCAGATTGTCATATCAAGGTTTTGCTCAAAGTATACGTTGTGTGAAAGAATAAGAACTTTTCGGCTTACGATAAAAATACCGGAATATCATCCGTTGAGGGGTTGGCTTTTTAGTCAACCCCTTATTTGTGCGTACTCTCTAACAACAAAGCTGCTGTTTTAAGAAGAAATCTTTATTTACTCTAATAAGATTCTAATAGGATTCTAACTATTCTCTAACAGGCTCTCCGAAGGGAGCCGTCTATCTTTGTGCCCGGAAATCCGGTTACTAACTTAACTTATGTTTAATTATGATGATGAAGAGAGAGTTACACACATTTATTATTGGCAGTGTGTTGTTTTTTACCGCATGCGGGGATAAACAGGAATCAGAGCAAAAAAGTGGCTATCGTATACAAGGTGACACGGTCTATATTGCAGATCCTCTTTTACTTGAAAAGATCAAAGTATCAGTGTCTGAACTGAAACCCTATTCCAAGAAGGTGATAACGTCCGGTGTGGTGCGTCCCATTCCTCCCCGTTATGCTTATGTTGCTCCTCCATTTGCAGGGAGAGTCACAAAATCTTATGTGCGTATCGGACAGTCGGTACGTCAGGGAACACCTTTATTTGAAATCAGTTCCCCCGACTTTACTTCTGCACAAAAGGAATACTTTCAGGCACTTTCGTCCAGGGAACTTGCTAAAAAAGATTTGAAACGCAAAGAAGATCTGATAAGGAATGGTGTCAGTTCGCAAAGAGAACTGGAAGAAGCCCAGAATGCTTTATTGATAGCAGATAAGGAGTTTGAAAACGCCTCTGCCGCATTGCGGGTATATCAGGTGGACAATCCGGCGGAAATGATATTGGGGCAACCGATGATTGTTCGTTCTCCTATTCCGGGAAGTGATAAAGGATAATATCGTAACAGGGCAATATCTGAAAGACGATACCGAACCGATAGCTATTGTTGCCGACCTGTCTAAGGTATGGATTGCGGCTCAGGTAAAGGAGAAAGATATCCGGTTTATAAATGAAGGCAGTAGTCTGGATATTGAAATTTCGGCATTGCCCGGTACGGTTATTAAAGGCAATGTGTATCATGTAGAGGAGGAGGTAGACGAGGAAACCCGGTCCATTCAGGTACTTTCGATCTGTGATAATTTGAACGGACATCTGAAGCTGGGGATGTACACTACTGTCCACTTTCTGAGTGTTCCGGTCAGACAAATTCAAATCCCGGAGAAAGCGTTACTGCAGGGCGAAAAGGATAGCTATGTATTTGTGCAGATTGCTCCGTTGGTTTTCGTACGGACGTCGGTGACAGTGGAGACAACAGAAAACGGAATAGCGGTGATCAGCGAAGGATTGCGTCCCGGAGATAAGATAATCAGTGAAGGAGGATATTATTTAAAGTAAGAAATTATGAAGAAGGAATTAATGCTTTCAATTATACAAAAAAGATGGGTAATGCTTTGCCTGTTTGTGATGATGTGTATCTTTGGATATTACTCATGGAAACAGCTTTCGATAGAAGCATATCCGGATATTGCAGATGTCACTTCCCAGGTGGTCACTCAAGTTCCCGGACTGGCTGCGGAGGAAGTGGAACAGCAGATAACCATTCCTTTGGAACGCGCTATTAATGGGCTGCCCGGTATGCACGTCATGCGGAGTAAGAGTACATTCGGGCTGTCAATGATTACCATTGTCTTTAAGGACGGGACAGAGGACTACTGGAGCCGCCAGCGCGTACAGGAAAGATTGAATGAAGTAGAACTGCCTTATGGAGCTGTTCCGGGACTTGATCCGCTGACATCTCCCGTAGGAGAAGTGTACCGTTATATCATAGAAAGTGACCAGCACTCATTACGCGAATTAACCGACCTTCAGAACTGGGTAATTATTCCCCGTATCAAGGAAGTGTCGGGAGTGGCTGATGTAACCAATTTCGGTGGGATCACTACTCAGTTCCAGGTTGAAGTAGATCCGTCCAAACTGGAACAATATAATTTATCTCTCAGCCAGGTTGTTGAAGCCATTGAGAATAACAATGCCAATGTGGGGGGAAGCGTGTTGAATCGTGGTGACTTGGGTTATGTGGTACGGGGAATTGGATTAATCGGAAATTTGGACGATTTGGGACATATTGTAGTGAGTACTACTTCCGGAGTTCCTGTCTTTCTGAATGATATAGGTTCTTTGAAGTATGGAAATCTTGAAAGAAAGGGAGTGCTGGGATATACGGACCGTACCCGCAACTACTCTGAGAGTCTGGAAGGAATTGTACTCCTTCTGAAACATGAGAATCCGTCTAAAGTACTGGAAGATATTCATGTGGCAGTTGATGAGTTAAATAATGAGACATTGCCGGAAGGAGTGAGGATACATACTTTTCTGGATCGTACCAACTTGGTGGATACTACTTTGAGTACCGTATCCCATACCTTGCTGATGGGTATGGCTTTGGTGGTTCTTGTGCTTATTCTGTTTCTAGGCAACTGGCGTGGTGCATTATTGGTATCTATAACGATTCCTGTGTCATTGCTTATCGCTTTTATTCTTATGCATCTGACGGATATTCCGGCTAACCTTCTGTCGCTTGGTGCTATTGATTTCGGTATTATTGTGGACGGCGCTATCGTTATGCTGGAAACGATCCTTAAGAAACGTGAGGATAATCCCAAACAATATCTCGAAGAAAAAAGCATGGCGCAACGCGCCAAAGAAGTGGGTCGGCCTATTCTTTTCTCAACCATTGTCATTATTACGGCATACCTTCCGCTGTTTGCCTTTGAACGTGTTGAACGCAAACTTTTTACTCCAATGGCATTTACGATGAGCTATGCAATGATTGGAGCACTGTTGGTTGCGCTCTTATTGATTCCGGGACTTGCCTATGCAATCTATCGTAAACCACATAAAATATATAAGAATAAATGGCTGGACAGACTAAAGGATAAATACATTCGTACCATTACAAGATTTCTGGAAGCTCCCTTAAAAGCCATCATTCCATCAGGACTGATTCTGACAGCGGGGATCGTGTTGAGTGTTGTCGTAGGAAAAGACTTCCTTCCGGAGCTGGATGAAGGTTCGATATGGTTACAGGTTAATCTGCCACCCGGAATTTCCGTAGAAAAGTCACGGGAGTTATCCGATACTTTGCGTGCCCGTACGATGAAGTATTCCGAAGTAACTTATATTATGGTACAGGCGGGAAGGAATGACGACGGAACTGATCCGTTCACCCCTTCACATTTTGAAGTGTCCATCGGTATTAAGCCTTATGATGAATGGCCGAAAGGAAAAACTAAAAAGGATTTGATTCATGAACTGGAAGAAGAATATAAGTTACTTCCCGGTTTTAAAGTAGGGTTTAGCCAACCTATGATAGACGGGGTGATGGATAAGATAGCCGGGGCCCATAGTGAACTGGTGGTGAAAGTATATGGCGAAGATTTTCGTGAAACACGTCGTATTGCCGAAGAAATAACCAAGGCATTAGGAACTGTGCGAGGGGCTGTTGATCTGGATATTGATCAGGAACCACCCTTGCCACAGTTACAGATCAGTATGAATCGTGATGCCATAGCCCGTTACGGATTAAATGTATCCGATGTAGCGGATCTGATTGAAGTGGCTGTCGGAGGTAAAGCTATCGCACAACTTTATCAGGGTGACCGCCAGTATGGCATCACCTGTAAGTATAAAGAGGAAGCGCGGAATACTCCGGAGAAAATAGCCGGACTTATGTTGACTTCTTCCACCGGTGCAAAGATACCTCTTTCTCAGGTTGCCGATGTCAGATTGAGTGTCGGAGAAAGTACGATTACCAGGGAAATGAACAGACGCCATTTGACGGTAAAGCTGAATTTGCGCGGTCGTGACCTGACATCTTTTCTGAATGAAGCCCAGAATACGATCAATGAGAAAGTACATTATGACAAGAATAAATATACCATCAAATGGGGAGGGGCCTTCGAAAATCAAAAACGGGCTTATACACGTCTTGCTGTCATTATACCGCTGACACTGACAGGGATGTTTATACTGCTTTATGTCACGTTCGGGAAGTTCCGGCAGGCAGGACTGGTATTGGCTATTGTTCCTCTGGCACTTTTCGGAGGTATGCTTGCTCTTAATGTGCGTGGTATGACGCTGAATGTATCTTCTGCCGTAGGATTTATAGCGATGTTCGGGCTTTCCATACAAAATGGAATTATCATGGTATCGCAGGTCAATGGGCTGCGCAGGGGAGGAATGGAACTCCGGAAATCGGTCATAGAAGGGCACGCCAGCGTTTCCGACCTATTCTGATGACTTCGGTCACTACGATACTCGGACTTTTCCCGGCTTCGTTGGCAACCGGAATCGGTAGTGACGTACAGCGTCCGCTGGCAACAGTGATTGTGTATGGATTGATGTTTTCAACCCTTATCTCTATGTTTCTGCTTCCGGCTTTCTATTATCTGGTTGAGAACAATGTTTTAAATAAAAAGAAGAACGATGAAAAAGAATATACGATATAATATAGTGCTCTTGCTGTTAATGGTGGAAGCCGTACTCATTCCGGCTTTTGCGCAAATGCCTGAAATAAAGCTGGGGCAGTCTATTTCTTTCGAAGAATATCTGAATCGGGTAGCGAAAAAGAACCTGAGTTATTTAGCCGAAAAACTCAATGTGAGTATTGCTGATGCGGAAGTAATTGCCCGGAAAATCTTTCCGGATCCGGAGTTGGAATTTGAAGCAGGTAATGAGACTTTCTCGTTGGGAGTTTCCTATTCATTAGAAATGGGAAATAAAAGGGGAGCACGTATTAAGTTGGCGCGGACTCAGGCAGAATTGGAGAAACTGGTCCTGCAACAGGGCTTTCAGGATTTGAGGGCGGAGGCTGCCGACCTTTTTCTAGAAGCAATTCTTCAGCGCGAATTACTTGAAGTACAGAAAAGTTCTTATGAGTATATGTATCAGCTGAGTCAGTCAGATAGTTTACGCTATGTTTCGGGAGAGATTACGGAGAATGATGTCCGGCAGTCAAAACTGGAAACTGTCACCTTGCTTAATACTGTTTACAGTCAGGAGGCGGCTTATCATTCCGCTTTGGTTTTGTTGAATAAACACATGGGGATGAGTGCTGATACGCTTCATATCCCTTTGGGAAATTGGGAAGAGCTAAGCAGGGACTTTGCTCTGTCTGATTTGGTCAAAGCGGGACTGGATAATCGCATCGACCTGCTTGTTGCTCAAAAAGTACTGAAGTTACTACCCGGGAATATAAACTGACGAGAGCGGAACGCAGACCCGATATCGGAGTATCTGTTTCTTATGAAAGAAACTGGAACGGCTTTCTTCCTCCGTCCCGTTCTGCTACTGCCGGTGTATCTGTTCCTCTGACATTCTCGAATATAAATAAAGGAGCTGTAAAAGCTGCAAAGTTTCGGATTGGCCAATCGGAGATAATGGAAAGAGATATGGAATTGCAGATACAGGCAGAGATAACCCAGGACTGGTTCAACTATGAGGCTGAAAAGAAAAAGATAGCTCAATATAAAGCCGGTGTACTTGAAGACTCGCAGAAGGTGCTCGACGGAATGGTATATAAATACAAACGGGGAGAAACGAGTATTCTTGATGTACTGGTTGCCCAGCGTACTTATAATGAAGTGCAACAGGAGTATCTGGAAACAATGAAAGAATATGCCGCTTCACTAGTAGCATTGGAAAGTGCTTGTGGTATATGGGATATATGCTTTTAACAGTTAAATATCCGGCTTTACTATTGTGAATTGCAGCAAAGCCGGATATTTGTATGGTTACCAGTCAGCGGTTTTACGCTTTATGTTAAATCATTGTGCGATATTCCTCCTGTTTTTTCTTAGGGAGTTTTTTTGATCACTTCTTCCACAGAGTGGTCAATAAGTTCTTTGATAAGTTTGTCACTCAGGTTTATTTACTTATCTGTTTTCCGAACTTTAATCCGTACTACTGTGTCATTTTGACGAGACTGGACAATGTTTTATTACTTTCGATTGTGTATCTTTGCTGTAGTTAAAATGGACAACCGGAATTTATATACTAATAAACAGAATATTATGGAAGCGAAGTATATCACTCTGACTAAAGAGAATATCGAAAAAGAACATATTTGCTGTGCTTTCTCCGATAAGAAATGCAAGGATAGCTATGAGTTGAAAAAGACATGGCTGAAAAATGAGTTTGAGAATGGCTATGTTTTCAGACGGCTTGACGAACGTGCAAAAGTATTTATAGAATATGGGCCTGCCGAAAAAGCTTGGGTTCCGGTTAATGCACCTAACTATTTAATGATAAACTGTTTTTGGGTTTCAGGAAAATATAAAGGATGCGGGCATGGCAAAGCGCACTATTACAGTCTGCTGTCGAGGATGCCAAAGCACAGGGTAGGGATGGCTTGGTGACTGTGGTCGGTACCTCTAAATTTCATTTTATGGGTGATGCGAAATGGTTATTACGTCAGGGGTTTGAGACGATAGAAAAACTACCCTATGGTTTCAGTCTTTTGGCTTTGAAGATAAATCCGGCAGCTCCTGATCCGTCATTCAATGGAACAGTATCAAGTGGAGAATGTGAGGAAAAAGAAGGTGTAGTCGTTTATTATACACATCGTTGTCCGTTTGCAGAGTTTCATGTCCGTAATTCTTTAGTGAGTGTGACTGAGAACAAAGGTATTCCATTGAAGATAGTCAGATTGGAAACGATGGCACAAGCACAAAATGCACCTACACCTGCTACTATCTTTTCTCTTTTCTATAAAGGAAAGTTTGTAACGACGGATTTGAGTGCATGTATGGAGCAACGGTTTGATAAAGCGTTGGGATTATAATCTTTCTTATTACAGTATGTGTTTCTCTTTTTTGATTTTCTGTTTTTGTGCTGTTTTGCTCTGATGAGTGTGGCGGGTTAATAATTGTCTGGTGTTTATTTAGACTGGTCGGTTCGATTTTTCATGTGCTGCTCTGATCTTATGCAGATTCATTAATAGAATCGGCAGTTTATTTATATGTTGAGATGTTTTGTTTTATGTATGTGGCATATGCTTGATTTTTAGTGTTTTATTGTATGTAGTTGGTGGGGAAAACTTGATGGCTCCTGACTTTTATAATCACTAACTTTTCTTATTTTAGTTCATTCAAATATGTTCAATTCTTGCATTTTATGAAACTATGTTTTACTTTTGGGGAGTAAAATCATTGGGATTATAATGAAAAGTATTCGCTCGGTTATTTGTTTTTGTTTGTTTTTGTTTGTGTTTAACCAGCTCCTTTTCGCCGACAAAACTATAGAGAATGATTCGCTATATACCAGTGAGTATATAAGTCGAATTTATATGGCAGAACCTAGGAACGAGCAGTTTTGTTGGATGGAGCTGAAAGTAAGAAGACTATCCTCATTATACATAGATTTTAGCAGGGTTTATCGTAATATGTATATGACTAAACTGGCTTTTTTGTATGCCAAAAAGTCTTATTTGCTGGATTCCGTTTCTCAGAAAGATCCTGGCACTGTTGACCTATTAGACCTGGCAGAATTAGCTTGAGTGCTTAGTGACCATAAAGAGAGTATGAGGTATGCTCTTGATGGTATCAAGCTAGCACAAAAAGAAAAGGATAAAGGGGCTGAAAGTAAGCTGTTGTTTTGCATTGGTGAAAATAAATGGCAATTGTCTTTCAAAGAGGAGGCATATGACTATTTTGACAAAGCTATCAAATTGCTTCAAGGTACAAGTTCCAAATTGGAAATGGCTATGCTTTCATACTTTTATGGGATGAAAATGGATTATCTGCTCAATGATTCCCGTAGTAAAGAAGCATTGGAGGTTGGGTTGAAGCGCGAAAAGCTACTTAAAGATATAGCTAAATTACCGGAAAAAACAAAAGGCTTTCTTGATCTGCAATATACTTACTTGTATGCAAAAATGTCGTATATCTGCTATCTGGAAGGAAAGTATGATCAGGCGGAAAAATATTATCAACAATATTTGTCAACAGAGAATTCACAGACACCGGATGGAAAAGCCTATGCGATACCTTATCTGCTAGTGTCTAAACAATATCAGAAAGTCGTTGATCAATGTCAGGATTTTAAGAAATTGATGCAAGAGCAGGATACTGTCAACTTGCAGTATATTAGTATCCTTCAGAAAGAGGTGAAAGCTTATAAAGGCTTGAAGGATTTTGAAAAAGTAGCAGCATTACGTGAGTCTATTATTTCTATTATTGATGGTATTAACAGCAAGGATAAGCAGAATGCGGCTTTGGAATTAAATGCTATTCATAAAGCTGACGAGCAGGAAGAATATATTGCCGAACAGACTTTACAGTTAAGAATCAGAAACATATCACTTGCTTTTTTGGGATGTGTCACTTGTCTCATTTTATTTGTGCTATGGCGGATTTGGCGTCATACGATTATTGTTAAATATAAAAACAAAATGCTGGCAAAGTTTATCAATGAGAAACTGGCTGGAAAAGTAGAGAACAAACAATTATTCATAGATGGAGATGCGGAAGATCCGATAGCTGTTCCATTGGACTTGGAATCGGAAACTGGCTTTTCCGAAAAAGACGATTTATCTCCGGATGAAGTAGTGGAGAGTAGGGAGGAAGAGGATGAGAATAAGAAAATTTTCAAAGAACTGAATCGTATTGTTGTTCAGGATCAGTTATATCTGTCTCCGGAATTGTCGAGAGAGGATCTGGCTCAGATTGTACATTTGAATAATGCGCGTTTCGCCCGGATGATCAAGGAAAACACCGGAACTAATTTCAACGGGTATATTAATGAACTTCGTATTAACTATGCGATTCAGTTATTGAAGCAACATCCCAATTATACCATTCGTGCGATAGCTGATGAAGCCGGATTTAATAGTACGCCTATTCTGTACAGTATGTTCAAGAAAAAGACTGGTATGACTCCTTACGAATTTAAAAAAGCGCAGGAATCCTTAGGTTGATTTTGGCTTTTTCGATAAACAATTTTCCGTTTTATCGGTTTATTCTTATGATAACTAAATATAAACGGAAATGGTGCAAGTTAGGATAAAGCGAGTGTACGAAGACTTTTCAGAGACCGACGGATATCGGGTGCTGGTAGATAAACTCTGGCCACGTGGAATCAAAAAAGAATGGTTGAAATATGATTACTGGGCAAAAGATATAACGCCTTCCGCAGCACTGCGCAGATGGTTTCATGAAGATATTCCGGGTCACTGGAATGATTTTGTCGTAATGTATCAGAAGGAACTGGAAGCTTCTCAAGCTGTTGCCGATTTTCTGACTCTTATCAAACCTCATCCGGTGATTACTTTGCTTTATGCATCCAAAGAACCGGTTTATAATCATGCCCGAATCCTTCGTGATTATTTGGAAATGCATCTGAAAGAGTGAAATTAAAGTAATTTTTATCTCTTTCCGCTTTCAGTCGTTCACTCAATTTCCTACCTTTGTAATCTAAATCAAAATCGTGTGTCCATGAAGTATAAATTATTAGTTCTTGATGTAGACGGAACGCTTCTCAATGATGCAAAAGAAATTAGTAAACGTACATTGGCTGCTTTGCTGAAAGTTCAGCAGATGGGAGTACGTATCGTGTTGGCATCCGGCCGACCGACTTACGGTCTGATGCCTTTAGCCAAATCCCTAGAACTCGGAAATTATGGAGGTTATATCCTTTCTTATAATGGTTGCCAGATAATTAATGCTCAAAACGGAGAAATACTGTTTGAGCGGAGGATTAATCCGGAAATGTTGCCTTATCTGGAAAAGAAGGCAAGAAAAAATAATTTCGCACTGTTCACTTACCATGATGATACGATCATTACTGACACTCCGGAGAATGAACATATCCAGAATGAAGCTCGCTTGAATAATTTGAAAGTGATCAAAGAAGAGGAATTTTCTGTAGCAATTGACTTTGCTCCGTGTAAGTGTATGCTTGTCAGCGATGACGAGGAAGCGTTGGTTAGTCTGGAAGGACGCTGGAAGAGACGGTTGAACGGAGCTTTGGATGTTTTCCGTTCCGAACCTTATTTTCTGGAAGTAGTGCCGTGTGCGATTGATAAAGCCAACACATTGGGAGCTTTATTGGAAGAACTGGATGTGAAGCGTGAAGAAGTCATCGCTATAGGAGACGGTGTGTGCGATGTAACGATGATTCAGCTGGCAGGACTGGGAGTGGCGATGGGGCATTCGCAGGATTCGGTAAAGGTCTGTGCGGATTATGTGACAGCTTCCAATGAGGAAGACGGAGTGGCTCTGGCTGTCGAAAAGGCGATAATAGCGGAAGTTCGCGCTACAGAGATTCCTTTGGACCAGTTGAATGCACAGGCGCGTCACGCATTGATGGGTAATTTGGGTATCCAATATACATATGCCGACGAAGACCGTGTAGAGGCGACGATGCCAGTAGATCACCGTACCCGTCAGCCGTTCGGTATTTTGCACGGTGGAGCTACGCTTGCATTGGGAGAAACAGTTGCCGGACTCGGCTCGATGATTCTCTGTCAGCCGGATGAAATTGTGGTAGGAATGCAGGTCAGCGGAAATCATATATCTTCTGCGCACGAAGGTGATACAGTACGTGCAGTAGCGACGATTGTACACAAAGGACGTTCCTCCCATGTATGGAATGTGGACGTTTTTACTTCAACCAATAAACTGGTGTCCTCTATACGGGTGGTCAACAGTGTGATGAAAAAAGATGATTGACGAAAAAGTAACTTGACAACTATTGATGCACTTATTCAGCGGAAACAGCCCTTTGCTGTTTATCGTGTTCCCGGGGAGAAGTATCCTCGTCTGTTGACTGAAGATGTCGGAGCTGTCCGCCTGATTTTCGATTTGAAAGAACTGAATGGACAAAGAGGATTTGTGATTGCTCCGTTCCGTGTAGATAAGTCATGTCCGATTGTGTTGATACAGTCCGACAGGACTGGACAACCGTTGCCTATGGAAATCGTGGCAGAGGAAGAGCAGGGCTTGCAAAGTTATCCGGAGGAATCTTTTCATACCCTTTGTACTGGGAAGTATGCGACCTGTTTTCATACATTTATTGAAGCCTTGCGTGATGCTACCTTTGATAAACTGGTGCTTTCCCGTAGTCTCACTATTGGAAAGAATCCGGAGTTTTCCCCTTCAGCTGTTTTTCGTGCAGCTTGTCAACGTTATATTCATTCCTATATCTATCTGTGTTATACTCCTCAGACGGGCGTGTGGCTGGGAAGTACCCCCGAAATTATATTGTCGGGCGAAAAAAATGAATGGAACACAGTTGCCCTGGCAGGAACTCAACCTTTGCAGAATGGTAAACTTCCGCAAGTATGGGATGACAAAAACCGTCAGGAGCAGGATTATGTGGCGTCCTATATCCGTCGGCAGCTTCTTTCGCTGGGCATTCGCTCCACAGAGAGCGGACCTTATCCGGCTTATGCCGGTGCCTTGTCACATCTGAAAACTGATTTCCATTTCTCTTTGAAAGATAATAAAAATCTGGGAGACCTTCTGAAAGTCCTGCATCCGACTCCTGCCGTGTGCGGACTGCCTAAAGAAGAAGCCTACCGGTTCATTTTGGAAAATGAAGGGTACGATCGTAAGTATTATTCCGGTTTTATCGGTTGGCTCGATCCGGAGGGACGCACAGATTTGTATGTGAATCTGCGTTGCATGCACATTGAAGACGAGCAATTGACACTGTATGCCGGTGGCGGATTGTTAGCCTCTTCAGAGTTGAATGATGAATGGCAGGAAACGGAAAAGAAATTGCAGACCATGAGGCGTATTCTTGTGTCTGCTCCAATAATGATGAATCACTAACAAGCTAATCACTATCAATATGTATTCGGACAAGAAAAATATACTCCAGTTGGTCGCGCTGCTTGAGGCGCATGGAATTACGAAAGTAGTGTTATGTCCCGGTAGCCGTAATGCACCTATTGTGCATACGCTGTCTACTCATCCGGGTTTTACTTGTTATGCTATGACGGATGAACGGAGTGCCGGTTATTTTGCGATTGGTCTTGCGCTGAATGGCGGGCATCCTGCTGCCGTTTGCTGTACTTCCGGTACAGCGTTGCTCAATCTTCATCCTGCTGTGGCAGAAGCGTATTATCAGAATATACCTTTAGTTGTTATCTCTGCCGATCGGCCTGCTGCCTGGATTGGACAGATGGCGGGACAGACATTGCCGCAGCCCGGTGTTTTTCAGACATTGGTCAAGAAGTCGGTAAACCTTCCGGAGATTCAGACAGAAGAGGATGAATGGTACTGTAATCGCTTGGTGAATGAAGCCTTGCTGGAAACCAACCATCATGGAAAAGGTCCGGTACATATTAATATTCCTATATCTGAACCTTTGTTCCAGTTTACGGTGGAGTCGCTTCCCGAAGTACGTGTCATCACGCGCTATCAGGGGCTGAATGTATACGACCGGGATTACAATGACCTGATCGAACGCTTGAACAGATATCAGAAGCGGATGATTATTGTCGGACAGATGAACTTGATTTACTTGTTTGAGAAACGGCATACCAAATTGTTATATAAACATTTCGTGTGGCTGACCGAGCATATCGGTAATCAGACAGTACCCGGTATTCCAGTGAAGAATTTTGATGCGGCGCTTTATGCGATGCCCGAAGAGAAAATCGGCCAGATGACTCCCGAGTTATTGATTACTTATGGCGGACATGTGGTTTCCAAGCGGTTGAAAAAATATCTTCGGCAGCATCCGCCTAAAGAACATTGGCATGTGTCTGCTGATGGAGAAGTGGTTGACCTTTACGGTTCTCTGACTACCGTCATCGAAATGGACCCGTTTGAGTTTCTGGAGAAAATAGCTCCATTGCTGGATAACCGCGTGCCGGAGTATCCCCGTGTATGGGAGAATTATTGCAAGACCATTCCCGAACCGGAGTTCGGATATTCGGAAATGTCGGCTATCGGTGCTTTGATAAAAGCATTGCCGGAATCATGTGCATTGCATCTGGCAAATAGTTCTGTTATCCGCTATGCTCAGTTATACCAGGTTCCTTCTACGATTGAGGTATGTTGTAACCGGGGTACAAGCGGCATCGAAGGCTCGTTGTCCACGGCAGTGGGATATGCCGCCGGTTCGGATAAACTAAATTTTATAGCTATAGGTGACCTTAGTTTCTTTTATGATATGAATGCTTTGTGGAACATCAATGTCCGTCCCAATCTACGCATTCTTTTGCTGAATAACGGAGGAGGGGAGATTTTCCATACATTACCCGGACTGGATATGTCGGGTACATCGCACAAGTATATTACAGCCGTTCACAAGACATCTGCCAAAGGATGGGCGGAAGAACGCGGATTCCTTTATCAACGGGTAGAGAATGAAGAACAGCTTGCCGAAGCGATGAAAACCTTCACACAACCGGAAGCCATGGAACAACCGGTTCTGATGGAAGTATTCAGCAATAAAAATAAAGATGCACGTATACTGAAAGATTATTATCATCAACTAAAACAAAAATAGATTATGTCAACACAAAGAGAATGGACAACCATCAGAGAATATGAAGATATCCTCTTTGATTACTATAATGGGATTGCCCGCATCACCATTAACCGTGAACGCTATCGAAATGCATTTACTCCGACTACAACGGCTGAAATGAGTGACGCATTGCGCATTTGCCGGGAAGAAGCGGATATTGATGTGATCGTGATTACGGGAGCTGGTGACAAGGCTTTCTGTTCGGGCGGTGACCAGAATGTGAAAGGGCGTGGCGGCTATATCGGCAAGGACGGTGTTCCCCGTCTGAGTGTTCTGGATGTACAGAAACAAATCCGCAGCATTCCGAAACCGGTAATTGCTGCCGTAAATGGATTTGCCATCGGTGGCGGACATGTGCTTCATGTAGTTTGCGATTTATCGATTGCTTCGGAGAATGCGATCTTCGGACAGACCGGTCCTCGCGTAGGTAGCTTTGATGCAGGTTTCGGAGCCTCTTATCTGGCTCGTGTCGTCGGTCAGAAGAAGGCACGTGAGATATGGTTCCTTTGTCGGAAATACAATGCGCAGGAAGCGTTGGATATGGGATTGGTGAATAAAGTAGTTCCATTGGAACAACTGGAGGATGAGTATGTGCAATGGGCGGAAGAAATGATGCTGCTCAGTCCGTTGGCCTTGCGGATGATTAAAGCCGGATTGAATGCCGAACTGGACGGTCAGGCAGGTATTCAGGAGTTGGCGGGGGATGCGACCTTGCTTTACTATCTGACGGATGAGGCTCAGGAAGGAAAGAATGCATTCCTGGAGAAACGTAAACCAAACTTTAAGAAATATCCGAAGTTCCCTTAAACAATGGATTGCAAAATAGACATTATTCCGCAGGTGCTTCATTTCAAGCAGCCGGCCGGAACTTCACGAGGCACATACACAACACGAAAAGTCTGGTATCTTCATTTTACTGCTCCCGTATTTCCCAATCGGGTAGGGATCGGGGAGTGCGCTCCTCTGCCAAATCTTAGCTGTGATGATCTTCCCGATTACGAGGAAGTGCTGGCTAAAATCTGCCGGCAGGTAGAGAATCAGGGAGGTAAGCTGGACATGGAAGCTCTATGCAAGTACCCTTCCATCCTTTTTGGCTTGGAGACAGCCATTCGTCATTTTTTTGAAGGAAGTTGGGCTTTGTGGGACACACCCTTCTCACGTGGGGAAGCAGGTATTCCGATAAACGGGCTTATCTGGATGGGTGACTTCAATAGAATGCTTGCTCAGATAGAGAAGAAGATGGAGGCGGGATTCCGCTGTATAAAGTTGAAGATCGGTGCCATCAACTTTGAAGAAGAACTGGCTTTACTCCAACATATCCGCTCTCACTATTCTTCTAAAGAAATAGAATTGCGTGTAGATGCCAACGGAGCATTCTCACCAACAGATGCGATGGAGAAATTGAAACGCTTGTCCGAACTGGACTTACATTCGATAGAACAGCCCATTCGTGCCGGACAATGGGAAGAAATGGCACGTCTTACTTCCGAATCTCCTTTGCCGATAGCTTTGGATGAGGAACTGATAGGCTATAATACCTGGGAAGAAAAGCAAAGATTACTTTCGGCTATCCGTCCGCAATATATTATTATCAAACCTTCTCTTCATGGCGGATTAGCCGGTGGCGAGGAGTGGATTGCAGAAGCGGAGAAACTGAATATCGGTTGGTGGATAACTTCTGCTCTGGAGTCTAATATCGGTCTGAATGCTATCGCACAATGGTGTGCTACTTTTCAGAATCCATTGCCTCAAGGGTTAGGCACCGGGTTACTCTTTACAGATAATGTAGAGATGCCTCTTGAAATCAGAAAAGATTGTTTGTGGTTTTGTAAATGATGATATTCGACCGACAAAAACAGCGTTTGTTGCTGGAGGGAAAGGAATATACTCCGGGCGATATACATAGCCTTGTAGCAGAAGGTGAGGGAAACCACCCTTCTGCTATATGGGACTTGTATCTTTTTCTAAACGAATGGTTTAATGATGATCCTGTGATCACTGTACATACTTCCGGTTCTACGGGGGCACCTAAAGAATTGCTTGTTCGCAAAGATCAGATGATACAGAGTGCACGCCTGACTTGTGAGTTTCTGGATTTAAAGCAGGGTGAAACGGCATTATTGTGTATGAACCTTCGCTATATCGGGGCGATGATGGTAGTCGTCCGTTCTTTGATTGCCGGGTTGAATCTTATAGTACGTCGGGCTTCCGGTCATCCATTGGCAGATGTGGACACTCCTTTAAGGTTTGCGGCTATGGTGCCATTGCAGGTGTATAATACATTTCAGATACCCGAAGAGAAAGAGAAATTAAAGCAAACGGAGATTTTAATTATAGGAGGCGGAGCAGTTGACAAGGCTTTAGAGGAAAAAATCAGAAATCTGTCCAATGCTGTTTATTCAACTTACGGGATGACGGAAACCCTTTCTCATATCGCTCTTCGCCGTCTGAATGGCGCAGCAGCATCCGATCGTTATTATCCTTTTTCATCCGTAGAGTTGTTTTTGTCTTCAGAAAATACTTTGATGATTAATGCTCCGCTTGTCTGCGATGATACTCTGCAGACAAATGATATTGCCCGCATTTATCCGGACGGTAGTTTTACGATTCTGGGAAGAAAGGATAATGTAATCAATAGCGGAGGAATTAAAGTGCGCAGAGAGATCGAAAAGTTACTTCAGTCGTTTATTCCTGTCCCGTTTGTAATCACTTCCGTTCCGGATCAACGTTTGGGGCAGGCTGTTACTTTATTGATAGAAGGGCAGATGGAAATAAGTGCGCTAGAGACTAAATTGGAATCAGTCTTAGCACCTTATTATCGTCCTAAATATATTTATCAGGTAAATCATATTCCTCAAACGGGAAATGGGAAGATTAATCGTAAAGAGTGCCGTGTTTTAGCAGAGAGCTTACAGTTGCTCGGGAGACAGGAATAATAAAAATAGCGGGAGGTAATCTTTCAACTCGTTCCGCAGGAGTTCCATTGTTTTTTGTTTATACCGATTAATGGATTTTACGCTGAGATTCATTTCTTCGGCAATTTCCGCATGTGTTTTGCCTTCAAAGAAACTCTTCATAAATACGGTGCGATAGTTTTCCGGAAGCTTATTTAATGTTTCGTATAGCATTCGGTATAACTCATCAAGTGTATATACACTATCTGTTTCTGTTTCATATAGAGGAGCTTTCTTTTGGATATTTTCGGCATAACTCCATTCATACTCCTGATGTTTCAGAAAGTTCAAACAGCTGTTTTTTACACACATTTTTATATATCCCAATGCTGTCTCTGATTGCAAATCGAAAGAGTCGGTATCCAACTTGTCCCATAGGGAGGTGAATACATCCGAAACAATGTCCTCGCGGACTTCTTTATCATCTACAAATCTTTTTGCATACAGGCAGAAAGGGGCATAATAATCCTCGTAAAGTTGTTTGAAAGCTCTTTCTTTAGTCTGTCTGGAAAAAGATATTTTCATTATTTTGAGATTCTGTAGTTTTTCATTTTACTGCAAATATATAATAAGAAAATCAGCATTTCCTAAAATTTTCTTTCTTTTTTTGTTTTTGGTATGAAGCTGTGGAAAATAAGATAGCTTAAAAAATAAAATAAAAAAAAGTATGTTATACCTGTCCCTTTTCGATTACCTCAGTTGTACTATTAGTGTAATTGCAATTAAAAGATAAGATTTTGAAAGAGAATATGGAAAATATGAATCCGGAATCATTGCTCCGAAAAGCGCAGGCATTAGGAGAGGATATTAAGGAAATGGAGTCTATTGATGTAATGGGTGCCTATCAACAAGCACAGACCCAAATAAAGACAAACAGAAGAAGGAGTATGTATAATCAGTTGATGCGTTATGCTGCATTCTTGACTATACCTTTATTACTTTCTTCTTTGATTTTGGGATATTTATATTGGGGAGCAACGGATACTGAAGAGAAGTATGCAGAAGTCATGGCGGCTACAGGTTCAGTCATTCGTTACGAACTTCCTGACCATTCGGTTGTCTGGTTAAACTCCGGTAGTACTTTACGTTATCCTACCGTTTTTAAGAAAGATAATCGTAATGTTGAATTAAAAGGTGAAGCCTATTTTGAAGTAGAAGCGGACAGGAAACGGCCTTTTTACGTCAATACTCCTGCCGGGTTAAGTGTCTATGTGTACGGAACCAAATTTAATGTGAATGCTTACGAAGATGATAATAGTATAGAAACGGTATTAGAAAAGGGTAAAGTAAACGTTATTTCACCGGACGGAAAAACAACAGTTCAGTTAGCTCCAGGAGAACGATTGCTTTATAATAAGGTAGATCAGAAATTGTTGAAGGGAAAAGTGGATGTTTATGAAAAGGTGGCATGGAAAGACGGTAAGTTGATATTCCGCAATGCCGAGTTGGGTGAAATATTCAAACGGCTGGCACGGCATTTTAATGTAGATATTCAGTTTAATAATATATCGGGAAAAGAATATAAATATCGTGCGACCTTCCGTAATGAAACACTGCCACAGATATTGGATTATCTGGCTAAGTCTGCTGCCTTGAAGTGGAGAACTGAGGAGGCGGTACAACAGGCAGATGATACATTCACAAAGAAAAAGATAATAGTAGATTTATATTAGTAACCATAAAAATGAGAATAGCCTATGAGATAACACAAAGATCGTAAAAAAAGGAAGAAAGCTGCTACCAACAGCTGTCTTCCCCCAATTTTTCAGATTCGCGGTAAGGAGTCTTGCAAACGCTAACCGGAATCAAACCACAGTTCATTATAGTAATAAACTTTAGTTAACCGCAAATGTATGAAAAAAAATCATTCATTTATTGCATTATATCCTAAATATGCTTTAAATCTAAAACTACCTTTAGTTATGAGGATTAGTCTGGCACTACTTTTTGCAGTCGTTTTACAACTATCTGCAGAGAATGGCTATGCTCAACGGACGCATGTTGCCATTTCTATGAACAATGTATCTGTAGAACAGGTACTGAATAAAATAGAAGAAGCTTCCGATTATGTTTTCCTTTACAATGACAAAACGATTCAGAAGAATCGTATTGTTTCTGTGAGAAATAAATCAGGTAAGATTCTGGATATTCTAGATGATATTTTTAAGGGGACCGATATTACGTATACCGTAGTTGACAAGCAGATTATTTTATCGACTAATAAAATGCAACTTGTTCAGCAGGAAGGACAAATCCAAATAAAAGGAGTTGTGAAAGATGCTGGCGGAGATCCCTTGATCGGTGTGAATGTGAAAGTGAAAGATTCTACGGTCGGTACTATCACCGATATAAACGGAAACTTTACGCTACAGACCAGGAAAGGAGATATTCTGGAAATTTCTTATGTGGGATATGCCACGAAAACAGTAAAGGTACAGAATGCCCAAGTTCTGAATATTGTGCTGACAGAAGATACAGAAGTACTGAATGAAGTCGTTGTTACTGCATTGGGTATCAAGAAGGAAGCTAAATCTTTGTCATACAATGTACAGCAAGTAAGCAATGCCGAGATTACACGCATTGCAGATGCCAACTTCGTCAATAATCTGAACGGTAAAGTTGCGGGTGTTACAATTAACTCATCTTCAGCTGGTGTCGGTGGCTCTTCACGTGTAGTGATGCGTGGAACCAAATCATTGAATGGTAATAACAATGCTCTTTATGTGGTTGATGGTATCCCGATGAGTGATATGAGTGCCGCTTCTACACAGCCTATGGACTCATACGAAGGTGCCGGTCAGTCCGGTGATCCTATTTCCGGTCTGAATCCCGAGGATATAGAGAGTATCTCTGTTTTGAGTGGACCGTCAGCTGCAGCTCTTTACGGTAGTGCCGCTGCCAATGGTGTTGTGATGATTACTACTAAAAAAGGTAGGGAAGGACGTACTTCAGTCAGCATATCCAATAATACGACTTTCTCCGCTCCTCTTGTCTTGCCCGAATTTCAAAATACTTATGGGCAGACAGAAGTGGGTAGTTACTACAGCTGGGGCAGTAAATTGAATACGCCGAGCAGCTATGATCCTAAAGACTTCTTTCAGACAGGTGTGAATGTAACAAATGCTGCCAGTCTTTCTACAGGTACTGACAAGAATCAGACTTACTTATCTTTAGGTACTACCAATGCCAAAGGTATTATCCATAATAATGACTACGAACGTTACAATGTCACTGTCCGTAATGTTGCCAAGATGCTGAAAGATAAGCTGACTCTTGACCTGAGTTTTATGCTTAGCTCTGTAAAAGAACAAAATATGACCTCTCAGGGACTTTATTATAACCCGTTAGTACCTCTTTATCTATTTCCTGCGGGAGATGATTTCTCCAAAGTACAGGCATATCAGCGGTATGATTCGGAACGAAATTTACTGACTCAGTACTGGCCTTACAGCACAAGTCTGGCTTTACAGAATCCATACTGGATTACCGAGCATATTAAAATACCTAATCATAAGAACCGTTATATGGCAACTGCATCGGCAAAATATGAATTTGCTGACTGGATTAATGTAACAGCCCGTGCCAAAATGGACCGCAACAACGAACGCCGTGAGCGCATGTATGATGCCGGAACAAATACTTTGTTTGCTTCTAAATACGGTTATTACTCCAAGAGTAATATCGAGAATCAACAGATATACGGTGAATTATTGCTGAATATTAATAAGTACTTTGTCGATAATACCCTAAATGTAACAGCTAATGTGGGTGGGAACTTTGAAAACAATGATTATCAGTCTGATTATTTCGGAGGCAAACTGAAGTCGGTAGCCAACCTCTTTACTTTTGGCAACGTGGATACTTCAGAGAAGAATCTGGCCAACCAATATGGCTATCATTTGAAAAAACGCGCCATATTCGGTAGTGCTCAGATCGGTTACAAGTCTATGGCTTATCTGGATGTGACGGCTCGTAACGACTGGTCATCTACCTTCAAAGGGACGAATACCGGTTCTTTCTTCTATCCGTCTATCGGTCTTTCGGGGATTATCACAGATATATTCCGTTGCAGTACGGATATTATGCCATACATGAAAGTACGTATTTCTTATTCGGAAGTAGGTAATTCACCGGATGTATTTCTGGCTATTCCGACTTATGCGTTGGTTGATGGCGTTCCTGTTACTCAGTCCCGACGTCCTAACCCCAATCTGAAGCCGGAACGTACCAAATCATGGGAAGCCGGATTTAACTTTGTCTTCTTCAAGAACCGTTTGAGATTGGATGGATCTATCTATCAGTCACGTACCTACAATCAGTTCTTTGAACGTACCCTTTCTTCTACTACCGGCTATAAATCGGAAGTAGTCAATGGCGGTCGTGTAGATAATAAAGGTATCGAATTGTCTTTGCGTTTTGAGGACAAATGGGGAAATTTTGGCTGGAGTTCGTATCTGACCTATTCATTGAACCGAAATAAAGTGGTGGAATTGCTGCGCAACTATGAAGATCCTTATACGCACGAACTTACTTCTTTGGATAGAATTGATATGGGCGGGACAAGTATGTATAAAATGATACTGACAGAAGGCGGATCTATCGGCGATATTTATGTGAATACGCTTCGCACGGACGAACATGGAGCTATCTATGTCCATCCTTCGGACCAGGTTGTAGTTACTCAGCCTGATGAATTTGTAAAGGCTGGTAATAGTGCTCCTAAGTATAACCTCGGTTGGGGAAACACATTCAGTTACAAAGGGCTTTCATTGGGATTCCTGTTCACGGCACGTGTCGGTGGTGTAGTTGTATCACAGACACAGGCGACGATGGACGCATACGGCTCTTCAAAGGCTACAGCTATTGCCCGTGATAATGGCGGAGCCATTGTTAACGGTCGTCCAATCGGTGCGGAAGATTACTATACGAAAATTGGAGGCAGGTGCTCAGGGTATTGGTTCTATGTACACCTACAGTGCGACTAATGTCCGTTTGGCTGAGTTATCGTTAGGCTATGATATTCCTATCAACAAGTATGTGGACTGGATTAAGGGGTGAACGTATCTTCATCGGTAAGAATCTCTTTTCCTTTATAGAAAGCTCCTTCGATCCGGAACTGACAGCAAGTACAGGCACTTACTTTCAAGGTATCGACATGTTTATGTCGCCAAGTCTGCGTAATTTGGGATTCTCTGTGAAAGTTAATTTCTAATCAAACTTATAAATTGTAGAAGATATGATATTAAATAAAATACTATCATGGAACAAACTTTCCATTCTCGGGATATCTTTGATGCTATTAAATAACATTTCGTGTATCGACTATGAGGATAACGTAAATCCGAATGAAGTCACCGAGGAAATGATGGAAGTAGACAACTTGAAGACGGGTGCTTTCTTTTCGCAAATGCTGCGTCGGGTTGTAATCATAAATGATGGCGACAAGCTCGACTCTGACTATCAGATTGCCCAGAACTTATCGCATGACCTCTATTCGGGCTATATTGCCGCTACCTTAGGATCTACCAATCATAACGGGCAGTATAACTTTCAGGAACAATGGGTGAATGCCACTTTTGATTATGCCTATACCGGCATTATGGCACCATGGCAAAGTATTCACAAAATAGCCACTGAACAGGAACTGCCGGAAGTTGACGCATTGGCTACCATCGTAAAGGTAGGAGGCATGCACCGTATTGCTGACACATTTGGTCCTATTCCATATGTAAACTATGGCTCTTCCAGCTTATATGACGCATTGGATTTGGTTTATAATAAGTTTTTTGAAGAACTGGATAATGCTATTGAAGTATTGAGCAATTATGTGAACGGAAATGTGGATGCTAAGCTGATGAGTGACTATGACTGTGTATATGGGGGACGAGAAGTGGGTGAAGTTTGCCAACACACTGCGTTTGCGTCTTGCTATACGTGTTTCTATGCGAATCCCACACTGGCAGAAGCACAGGCAAAGAAGTCAATGGAAAACATGTTCGGCTTTATCGAAAGTAAAGCGGAACGTGCCGAACTTTCGCATAATTCATTGGAATATCATCATCCGTTGCACGAGATTGCCTATAACTTCAATTCGGGTGACTGTCGTCCGGGTGCTACCATCGTAGCCTATTTGAACGGACTGAATGATTCGCGAATCAGCTCTTATTTTACAGCAGCCGATGACGGTGAATATCATGGCGTACGTATTGGTATCACAACAAGCAATATGAGCAATTATCAAGGCAATAAAATCTCTAATCTGAATATTAACCGTGCTTCTACTCCGGTAGTATGGATGACGGCTGCCGAATCGTTCTTCCTGCGTGCCGAAGGTGCATTACGCGGCTGGGATATGGGTGGAACGGCCAAATCATTCTATGAGCAAGGTGTACGCATGTCGTTTGAGGAGAATAATGCCGCTGGTGTAGATGATTATTTGGCTGATCATACCTCGACTCCGGGTGCTTTTGCAGATAATGTGGGTAGTGATAATTATACCTTCAGCAGCAGGGTTACTCCTGCATGGGATGATAATGCCGGATTTGAAGCTCAGTTGGAACGCATCATTACACAGAAGTGGATTGCCATTTATCCCGACGGTCCCGAAGGCTGGAGTGAATATCGTCGTACAGGCTATCCGGAAGTTATTCCTGTAGTAAGAAACAGTAGTAATGGTACGATTGATACCCAGTTACAAGTCCGCCGTCTGCCTTATACACGCGACGAGAAGATCAACAATGCTAGCGGTGTTGCCAGTGGTATATCGGCTTTGGGTGGTCAGGATACGGGTGGAACTAAACTCTGGTGGGACAAAAAATCCCGATAACAGGAGAATGGACATTGTTTAATTCTAAAAACACTAATAACGATGAAAACAAAAATAACAGGTTTACTGACTTTCCTTATCGGAACATTCTTTTTCTATAGTTGTGATACCGATGTGGAAGCGTTAGAAATTCAGAAACTGAAAACATATGACGAGCAGTATTTTGAGAATCTGCGTGCTTTCAAGAAAAGCGATCATGAGATAAGTTATGCTTATTACGAAGCGTGGTCACCGATCGAAGGTGTGACAGGCTATAAAGATCCCGCGTCGTGGGGTGAACGTATGGTAGGACTGCCTGACAGTATAGATATTGTAAATCTTTGGATGGGAATACCGACAGCAGAGACACATCCGATAGCATATGCGGATATGCAATACTGCCAGCGGAAATTGGGTACACGTTTTGTCATGCATGCCGATGCTTCTCATTACAGACACCAGTTTACCGTTGATGGGGTTGATTATGATCTTAGCCAGAATAAGGACGATGAAGCGATGGCTGCATATGCAAAATGGATTGTGAATCAAGTGTTGGAACCGGGACTTGATGGAGTAGACGTTGACTGGGAAGGTTGGAGTGGTTCCGATTTGGTCAGATTGATAAAGGAACTTGGCAAGTATTTTGGTCCTGAAGGCGAACAGCCGGATAAGTTGCTTATCGTTGACTACTTTAGTGGAACACCACCAACAGACATCATACCTTATTGTGATTATATCGTTCAACAGGCTTATAGTGATCAAGTGGGGTTCTTGACTCAACCCAGTAACTTTCCACCCGAGAAGATGATTTACTGCGAATCGTTCGGAGTATTCTATGCCGATGGGGGACAACTTATGAACTATGCACGTTGGGAACCGTCGAAAGGCCGTAAAGGCGGTTGTGGAGTATTCTACTTAGGAAGAAATTATTATTCTTCATCGGGTATACCTTATAATGAATTCCGGGAGGCTATTCAGATAATGAATCCTGCTGTAAATGAGTAAACAATGAATAAATAAGAATCATGATGAAAACATATATATTTAAACATTCTTTGTTGGGAGTTATATTAGGTTTATCCATTCTGGGTTGTACAGAAGGTGATAAGTTTGATTATAACAAGAATATGGCTTTTATTACAGGGACAGAGACTACTCCTGTAACCAAGTTTGTGGTAGAAGATACCCCTTCTTCGTATGCCGTCACTGCTTCTACTACTGATAAAGTAGATAAAGACGTAAATGTGAAGTTTGGCCATTGACAGGTCACTGGTAGAGACATATAATAATGAACATAATACTAAATATTATGCGATTCCGGAGGGCGCTGTGACTCTTGAAGATGCTGATGCTGTGATTCAGGCAGGTAAAGGTTTTCTACTCCTGCTACAGTTAAAGTTATTTCTACCGAAGACTTTGCAGAAGGGCGAGTATATGTAGTTCCAGTTACTATGGTAGAAGTGGATGGACTTGAAATATTAAAACCTTCGAAAACTATTTTCTTGCAGATATCTCGTGTTATTCATTTCACCTCATTGAATATCAGCAATACGAATCTTTATAGTAACTTTATTTTCTCAGATGATAAGAAACAGGAATTGTCTAACTTCACCTATGAGATCAAATGCTATTCTCAAGAGTGGCATCGTATAGCTCGTCTGTGTAGTTTCACTTCTGCTGACGAACAGCGCTCAAGTATGCTGCGATTTGGAGAAAATGGATTAGATATCAATGCCTTGCAGTGGGTAAGTCCAAGTGGAAGTATTGTATCGAGTACACGTTTTAGCACTGATCGTTGGTATATGATCTCGTTGACATATGATGGCAGTAAACTGACTATGTATGTAGACGGAGTGAAAGATGCACAAGGCGATGGTGATGGTAAACCGGTCGATTTCCAGCGTTTTGAACTAGGAATGTCGTGGACGGGATATCGCGGATCTCAGTATTTTCGTGGCCGTATTGCTGAAGTTCGTGTCTGGAACCGTGCTTTGAGTACAGGCGAACTACAGATGAATCTTTGTGGCGTTGATTCACAATCAGAAGGTTTGGTTGCATACTGGAAAATGAATGAAGGCGAAGGACACATCTTTAAAGATGCAACAGGACATGGCTATGATATGGATTGGACGAACACTGCCCGTGAAATAAATGAAGGAGCTGGATTAACATATAATCTGAATTATAGCAGTGCTATTGCATGGGACAGTGATGATAATAACAGATGTAACGAGTAACGAAATAAATGATTGCTATGAAAATAAATACGCATATCTTAGGATTGTTGGTTGTAGTCGGATTATTTAGTCTTCAGTCTTGTGATGACGAAAGTTACGATATCGAAGGAAGCAACCAAAATTATGTATATATTAATGTGAACCGTTGGACTTCAACAGAATATCCTCAAAATACATTTGTCTATGAAGTGTTGAGAACACCGATTGGCTCTAGTTTAGAGAGTGGACCGGAAATAGTTAAGGTAGGGGTACGCTCTACTAAAGTTGCCTCTAAAGATATAACGGTTACTTTGGATATTGATAATAGTGCATCCATAGGTGAATTTTCTTCTTTCCCTGACGGGGTAAAAGTAACCTTGGATAAAAAAGAACTCGTGATTCCTGCGGGAAGTATGCTTTCTTCTGATTCAGTTACTATTGAAATAGAGGATGGAAAGTGGAGCGAGTTTGTCAATACAAGTTATCTTTTACCGCTAAAGGTAACATCGGTATCGAATGCGGCATTGAGTGAAACTCATTCCTCTGCTTATCTCGCTGTTAGCACCTCTTTTACGAATTGTGTTCCGGGAGCAACGAGTGTGGAAGGCACATTAATTAGTGATAGAAGCGCGTGGACTGCCACTAACAATGGTGTAGATGTTGGAACAACTCTGTTCGACGGAAATACAAGGACTTATCCGTCTCAGGATGCCAGTTCTACCGTTATTGTTAATTTGAATAGCGTATACCAAAACATAACAGGAATTCGATTACAGTATTATTCCCGTAATTATAGTTTGTCCAGTGCCGCTGTCTATACAAGTGAAACAGGAGGTGAAGATTATGAGTATCAGGGAAACGTTACTTTCTCTCGTGCAACGCCGCAATATATTCGTTTCTATGGAGCTGTGAGTGCTCAATATGTCAAACTTGAATTATTGCCGTATAGTAGTGGATATGGGATTGTTTTGTCTGAGTTTGATATGTATCAGAATGAATAAACGGGATTGATGAAAGTCTCTTATAATAGCTAATGAGTTATTATGAGAGGCTTTTGTTTTAAATGAAAAAAAGTATGGTGCTGCGCTTTATTATATTGATTTGTTGCATTAATTTGTATTTGGTTGCCTCGTACGCACAGACTCTTTCTGACGAACTGGTGTTCGAAGAACGTGTCTTTGATTTTGGAGAAATAAAGGAAGAAAATGGACTGGTTTCACATGAATTTGAATTTAAGAATGTCAGTCAAAAAGTTATTTCTATCAATGGAGTAACAAGTGGCTGTGGTTGTGTACAGTTTGAATTTCCTAAAGAACCGCTCCGGCCGAATGCTACAGGTAAAGTGAAAGTGACTTACAACCCGGCCTACCGACCGGGCTTCTTTAGTAAAGAAGTAGTTGTTTTGAGCAATAACAATGCTAATTACAACCGCATTTGGATAAAGGGCACCGTCATTCCCTGCAAACATCCGGTATCAGAGAACTATCCGTATGAGTACGGTAGCGGACTTTGGATGAATTTCGAAGTAATGGCATTCGGTACCATAGGCAAAGGCGGCACGAAAACAATGAAACTGAAGTACGTAAACGATACCGATAATGATATACAGCTTATGTTTGTCGTTATAGGTGGTAATACAGATCTTAAGTTTACCAGTCCCCGTCAGGTGAAAGCCCGTGAAGAAGGTGTGATGCCCGTTGAATATCAATATTCCGGCAGCTTTCCGACCGAAACACGTGTCTATCCTGTGATCAACGGGCGGGCATTAATGAAACCGCTGAAGATAACATGTACCAATCCGGTTGATTAGTAATATAATATTTCCTATCTTAGCACCGGCAAATAAAATAACCTGAAAAGATAAAACTATAAATGAATCGAACACCATGAAGAGAAAACCAATCGCAACCAGTATTTTTACAGTAGTATTCAGTCTACTTTTAACAGGATGTCAGAGTGTTTCGGCACCGGAAGCTATTTTACCCGTTCCTCAGGAAAAGCAAGTAAATTGGCAGAAGATGGAAACATATGCCTTTGTACACTTCGGTCTCAATACCTTCAATGACCGTGAATGGGGTTATGGCGACTCTGATCCGAAAACGTTCAATCCTGCTCGTCTGGACTGCGAGCAATGGGTGCAGACATTTGTCAATTCCGGTATGAAAGGAGTAATCCTGACTGCCAAACATCATGACGGCTTTTGTCTGTGGCCTACACAGCTTACCGAATACTGTATTAGAAATACCCCTTACAAAGACGGTAAAGGTGATATTGTACGCGAACTTTCCGATGCCTGTAAGAAGTATGGAATCAAATTTGCCGTTTATCTCTCTCCGTGGGACAGGCATCAAGCCAATTATGGAACGCCGGAGTATGTAGATTATTTCTATAAGCAGTTGCATGAATTGCTCACTAATTATGGTGATGTTTTTGAAATCTGGTTTGACGGAGCCAACGGAGGAGACGGTTGGTACGGAGGAGCGAAAGACGCACGTACGATCGACCGCAAAACATACTATGATTACCCGCGGGCTTATAAGATGATCGATGAACTGCAACCGCAGGCTGTGATTTTCTCAGACGGAGGGCCGGGCTGCCGTTGGGTAGGAAATGAGAATGGATTTGCCGGAGCTACTAATTGGTCTTTCCTTCGGGCAGGCGAGGTATATCCGGGATATCCCAAGTATCGGGAATTACAGTACGGTCATGCCGATGGAAATCAATGGGTCGCTGCCGAGTGTGACGTTTCTATCCGTCCGGGATGGTTCTATCACCCAGAGGAAGACGACAAGGTAAAAACAGTCGATCAACTGACGGACTTGTATTATCGTAGTGTAGGTCATAATGCGACTTTATTATTAAACTTCCCTGTAGACCGCAACGGTTTGATTCATCCGACCGATTCATTGAATGCTGTTTCATTCCATCAGAGAGTTCAGAAAGAGTTGGCAGATAATTTATTGAGCAGTGCAAAAGTATCAGCTTCCGACGAGCGTGGAGGACAATTCAAGGTTCGTGCCGTAACGGACGGAAAGTACGATACTTATTGGGCAACCAATGACGGAGTGACTACCGCCGATCTGACTTTCACTTTTAGTCAGCCGACGAAGATGAATCGGGTAATGATTCAGGAGTATATACCTTTGGGACAAAGGGTTAAATCCTTTGTTGTAGAATATAAGAAGGGCGATCAATGGCTGTCGGTTAAATGCAACGAAGAAACCACAACCGTAGGATACAAACGTTTGTTACGCTTTGAAATGATCGAAACAGAAGAATTGCGTATACGGTTTACGGATGCTCGTGCATGTTTGTGTATCAATGAGGTCGGGGCTTATTACGCTCCCGATGCAACGGAAAATTATACACCGGCAACCTCAGAACTGAAAAGTTTCCCCTTTACAATTTTGGGAGTGGATATGGAAGAAGCAAAGAAATGTAGTGACAAGGACGATCAGACTACCGCTCTAATCTCAGGCAAGGAAATCATGATTGATCTTGGCGAAAATCGTACAATCCATTCATTCTACTATTTACCTGATCAAAGTGAATATAGTAAAGGGTTGATCTCATCATACGAATTGTCTGCCGGTATTACCGAAGAGGCGATGCAAGTCGTAGCACAGGGAGAATTCTCGAACATCCGTAATAATCCGATTCTTCAGAATATGTACTTTAGTCCGGTTGAGGCTCGCTATTTTAAGTTAAAAGCGACTCGTATGGTAGACGAAAGTGATTCTTTGGGAATAGCGGAAATTGGGTGTCGATAGCCTCTCTCTAGAATATTTTTTGATTTTATCTGCAATATCTGCCACCTGCTTGTTTATTAGGTGATTTATAGTGGCTTATAGTGTTGCAGATACCTGTTGCAGATAATTTATCTGCAACATAGGGATTATTATATCTTTGTGTGATCTCTTGATGGATTCTTTGAATTGATAGTATCTTTGGTTTGTTTCAATTGGCAGAACATTTAGTTTCTGAGGCTTGAAACTAAAGTTTCTCCTGTTTGAAACTAAAGTTTCATCAGCTTGAAACAAAAGTTTCGTCAGCTTGGAACTAAAGTTTCACCGCATGAAACTTCTGCGAAACCAACGGAAAGTAATTTTTATATTATATCATATTGTATGATGACAAAGCGATTATATATTTTGATTGTAGGGTTGGCGATGAATGTCGTGGCTTTTGCCCAATCTTCTCTGTTACCTTATAAAAATCCGGTCTTGTCTGTTGACGAACGGGTGAAAGACTTGCTTTCACGTATGACGTTGGAAGAAAAGGTCGGGCAACTATTATGTCCTCTTGGTTGGGAAATGTACGAAATAAAGGACGATGAAGTACATCCTTCTGAAAAGTTTAAAGACTAATGAAAGAAAAGAACACAGGTATGCTGTGGGCAACTTATCGTGCGGACCCTTGGACTAAGAAGACATTGGAAAATGGACTTAATCCCGAACTGGCTGCCAAAGCCGGCAACGCATTGCAGAAATATGTGATTGAAAATACCCGTTTGGGTATTCCCTTATTTTGGCTGAAGAAGCGCCTCACGGACATATGGCGATTGGAACGACCGTTTTCCAACCGGCATAGGGATGGCGGCAACTTGGTCACCGGTACTGATTGAAGAAGTAGGAAATGTGATTGCTAAAGAGATTCGTTCACAGGGTGCACATATCAGTTATGGTCCTGTACTGGATTTATCTCGTGATCCTCGCTGGTCACGTGTCGAAGAAACCTTTGGTGAAGATCCTGTATTGAGTGGACGACTGGGAGCGGCGATGGTCATAGGGCTAGGTAGCGGAGACCTATCCCGTGAATATGCTACTATCGCTACCCTGAAGCATTTTTTAGCTTATGCGGTACCGGAAGGTGGACAAAACGGTAATTATGCATCGGTAGGGACTAGAGATCTGCACGAAAACTTTCTTCCTCCTTTTCAGGAAGCGATTGATGCGGGAGCACTCTCTGTAATGACCTCCTACAATTCAATAGATGGTATCCCCTGTACGGCTAATTATTATCTGCTGACACAATTACTGCGTAACGAGTGGAGATTCCGTGGCTTTGTTGTTTCAGACTTATATAGTATTGAAGGAGTCCATGAAAGTCACTTTGTTGCTCCTACTATAGAAGAGGCAGCTATGCAGGTCGTTTCTGCCGGAGTGGATATTGATTTGGGGGGCAATGCATTTATGAATCTTACTCATGCCGTTCAATCCGGAAAAATCAGTGAAGCAGTGATTGATACTGCCGTATGCCGGGTATTACGGATGAAGTTTGAAATGGGTTTGTTTGAGCATCCTTATGTGAATCCGAAGTCTGCAACGAAGGTGGTACGTAGTGAGGAACATATCAGACTGGCACATAAAGTGGCGCAATCATCTATCGTATTGCTGAAGAACAAGAATTCGATTCTTCCTTTGAATAAAAAGATTAAAAAAGTGGCAGTTGTCGGACCTAATGCGGATAATCGTTATAATATGCTGGGGGACTATACAGCTCCGCAAGAAGATGAAAACATAAAAACCGTGTTAGACGGAGTGATCTCCAAACTGTCTCCTTCTAAGGTGGAGTACGTGCGTGGATGCGCTATTCGTGATACGACAGTGAACGAAATAGCGGAAGTGGTGGAGGCAGCTAGCTGTTCGGAAGTTATAATAGCGGTGGTAGGAGGTTCCAGCGCACGCGATTTCAAGACGAGCTATCAGGAGACGGGTGCAGCAATTGCTGACGAAAAGAGTATCAGCGACATGGAATGTGGCGAGGGGTTTGACAGGGCTACTTTGACTTTACTGGGAAAACAACAAGATTTATTGAATGCATTGAAGGCTACCGGGAAGCCACTGATCGTTGTCTATATTGAAGGTCGTCCGCTGGATAAAGTCTGGGCATCTGAGTATGCCGACGCATTGCTGACCGCTTCTTATCCGGGCCAGGAAGGAGGGTATGCAATAGCTGATGTTTTGTTTGGAGATTATAATCCTGCCGGACGATTGCCGGTTTCCGTCCCCCGTTCTGTTGGACAGATACCTGTCTATTATAATAAAAAGGCTCCCTGCAATCATGATTATGTCGAACAGGCTGCTTCTCCATTATACACTTTTGGCTATGGGTTGAGTTATACCACTTTCGAATATTCGGATTTACAGGTAATGCGTAAATCTCCCTGCTATTTTGAAGTTTCATTCAAAGTGAAAATACAGGAAGCTATGACGGTGAAGAAGTGGCACAACTTTATCTGAGGGATGAATATGCTTCAGTAGTTCAGCCTCTCAGACAATTAAAGTGTTTTGAACGCTTCTTCCTGAAAAGAGGAGAGGAGAAATCTTTCACTTTGACCGAAAAAGATCTGTCCATTATCGACCGGAATATGAAACGTGTTGTGGAAACAGGAGATTTCCGGATAATGATTGGTGCCTCTTCGGATGACATAAGACTAACAAAAGATATTTCTGTAGAGAGTCTGTGAGTGACGAAGAGACTTATTTCTAATCTGAGTTTATAAACATGGAACAGGCTGATTCTGAATAATCACGAGTCAGCCTGTTTTTCACTTAAAACCTAAACCTTGTATTTACTTGCTGTTATAAGCCGTCAACATCCAAACCAGCTTTTCCTGTTCTTTCAGATAATCGCTCATCATCGAAACGGTTACTTCATCTCCGGCTTGTGAAGCGATAGACAGAATCTTGCGTTCTTCACCGATCAGATAACTGATAGACTGTAGTATGTTATTCAGTGCCTGTTCTCCGTTGCTTACCTTATCCACTTCGTTAATATTGGCTACTTTCAGATAATCACTGAATTTGTTGGCAGGAGTACCGCCCAGCATCAGGATACGTTCTGCGATTTCGTCCACTTTTTCGGCAGTGTCATCATACATCTTTTCGAATTGGCTGTGAAGTACGAAGAAGTCATGCCCTTTGATATTCCAGTGGAAACCGCGGAGGTTGGTGTAATATACTTGGAAGTCTGCCAGTAATTGTTGCAAAGATGCTACTACGTTGTTTGCTCCCGATTCGTTCAATTTGATAAATTCTAAAGTTTTCATATTCTATTTGTTTTTAATGATTTGTATTCGTTTTCTTTTTTTCTGTACTGCAAAGATAAGGCGGAAAATGCTTGTTGTCAAACTGATAATTTCTATCTTTGCATAGAAGAAATCTATAACTTAATCATATTTGATAGATGACGATACAACAATTAGAATATATATTGGCGGTTGACCAGTTCCGTCATTTTGCCAGAGCGGCGGAATATTGCCGCGTGACGCAGCCCACGCTGAGTGCTATGATCCAGAAACTGGAAGATGAGCTGGGAGTGAAGTTGTTTGACCGTACGGTGCAGCCGGTCTGTCCCACAGCGATTGGAGAAAAGATCATTGATCAGGCACGTGTCATTCTGGCACAGACAGCGCAGGTGAAAGAAATAATCAGTGAAGAGAAACAGTCATTGGCAGGCGTGTTCCGTTTGGGGGTATTGCCTACCATAGCACCCTATTTACTTCCCGCTTCTTCCCCAACTGATGGAAAAGTATCCGGAACTGGATATACGTGTCACAGAAATGAAAACACAGAATATCCAGCAGGCATTGCATGCCGGAGATATTGATGCCGCAATTATAGCCAGCAAATTGGAAGACACTTTCCTGAAAGAAGAAACACTTTTCTATGAAACATTCTTCGGATATGTATCCTGCAAAGAACCTCTGTTTAAGCACGACGTGATACGCACTTCCGATATAACGGGCGAACGTCTCTGGCTATTGGACGAAGGGCATTGCTTCCGTGACCAGCTTGTACGTTTCTGCCAGATGGAAACGGTCAAAGTCAATCAGATGGCCTACCATCTGGGAAGTATGGAAACCTTTATGCGTATGGTAGAAAGCGGAAAAGGAATCACCTTCATTCCCGAACTGGCTGTTTCGCAACTGAACGAAGAACAAAAGAAACTGGTACGTCCGTTTGCCATTCCCCGTCCTACACGGCAGATAGTGCTTGCGACCAATAGGGATTTTATCCGTCATAGCCTGCTCAATGTACTCAAAGAAGAGATACTGGCAGCAGTACCCAAAGAAATGCAATCCCTGCAATCCATTCAGTACTTGCTGTAATATTGCTTATTCCTGCGTACTGCTTCCGGCTGTATGGCGTTTCAACCATCGCCCTATTTCAGCTCCCTTAAAATAGATAATGAGGGAGCTGACTATGATAATCATTCCTGCAACGGTACTGAATGTCGGATACTCTCCCGGGAGCATGATCCAGCTAAGTACGGCGCCCAATATCGGGTTGATCAGTCTGCACATATTGATATCACTCACTTTGGCTCCTTTACTCTGTAAGGCGATAAACCAGAAACTGAAAGCAAAGACCGAGATAAATACCAGAATAGAAAGACTGATATAGAATCCGGCAGGCTTTCCGATAAATGAATGATACCCTTCCGTACCTAATCCTATCATATAGATGAGCAGTCCGCCGAAGAACATCTGCACGGCATTCAGGAAAATAGGGTTTATCTTGCCTTTATCTTCTGATACCGAAATCGCGGAATATCCCTGAAAGATGATACTGAGCAGCAAAAGTACAATTCCCGTGATCCCTTTCCAGTCCAGCGGAGCGCCATTGCTACCCATGCCTACGATAAGCAGCAAACCGATGAGGGCTGACAATAAGACTGATAATCTTGTGCACATTCAGCCGGTCATTGCTGGCCAGCAGATGGGCTAGCAGTACATTGATCAGAGGTGTCATTCCCATAATGATGGAAGAGATAGCCCCGCTGACGAAATCGACACCGAAATAGAAAGCCGTGTACCCCATAAACATATTGATCAGGATCAGATTCAGAAACAGTTTGCTGTGCTGGCGTATTTCCTTCCACATCCCCTTATGCCAGGTATAAGCAAAAAGAATGATACCTACAGTGGTAAAGCGGATTCCTGCAAAGTTCATCGGCGAAAAGTCGTAACTCAGTCCCTGTTTGATAAACGGATTGACGATAGCCCATAATACAGAGGCCAATATAGCATAAAAAAGTCCTTTTTTCATTTTATGGTTTGGTGGTTTTATTCAAAAATGCTGCAAAGATAGTAATAATTAGGCACATACATTTTGAATCTAGGTATTAATTCCTTATATTTGGAGAATCAACCATTTTTTATTTAGTAATATGAAAAAATACATTGCAGAAATGATCGGGACGATGGTGCTTGTCCTGATGGGATGTGGAAGTGCTGTTTTTGCCGGCAGTATGGCTGGTACTGTAGGAGCCGGCGTGGGAACGGTCGGTGTTGCTTTGGCATTTGGACTTTCAGTAGTGGCGATGGCGTATGCTATCGGAGGTATTTCGGGATGTCACATCAATCCTGCTATTACGCTAGGAGTATTCCTCTCGGGTCGTATGAATGGAAAAGATGCGGGTATGTATATGCTTTTCCAGGTTATAGGAGCGATTATCGGTTCGGCTATTCTTTATGCCCTGGTGACCACCGGCGGGTACAACGGGCCGACGGCTACCGGTTCCAACGGCTTCGGTGACGGCGAGATGCTACAGGCATTCATCGCAGAAGTAGTCTTTACTTTCATTTTTGTATTGGTGGTGCTGGGGTCTACCGATCCGAAGAAAGGGGCGGGAGCTTTCGCAGGCCTTGCCATCGGTCTTTCTTTGGTATTGGTGCATATCGTATGTATCCCTATTACAGGTACTTCCGTCAATCCGGCACGTAGCATCGGTCCGGCATTGTTCCAGGGTGGAGAAGCGTTGTCGCAGTTATGGCTGTTTATTGTGGCGCCGTTTGTAGGAGCGGCTGTCAGTGCGCTCGTCTGGAATTATTTCGGTGACAAGAATGAAAAGAAATAATAAGAAGAAATAAACATCACTTTATGATAAAATTAAGGGCGAGAGTTTCACAACTGTCGCCCTCTTTTGCGTAATTATATATTATAATAAAAAGAGTGTTTCTATAATTACTAGATTTAATTAGATGAGGGGAATTTCACTTCATAGAATTTTTCCCCGTTATATAAAGTCTTGACACGTATTCTGAGTCCTTTCTTGCCTTTCATCTGATCTTGAATCTTATCCAGTTTGAAAGATATATACCCTTCGCCCAGACGGTCGGCGGTGTCGCCTTCGTCGTTATGCCGGAATTCAAGATTGATATACTCGTCGTTGGCATCATCGGCAGCAGGTTCAGCTTCCTTGTTGTTGATGACCAGATTCAGGAAATGTTTCTTGTCCTCACTATGCGTGCCGTAATATTGGAATTCGATTGTCAGATATTTCTTGTCTTGGGTAATCCACATATAAGTAGAATTGATTTTATCGTCTCCGATCTTCTCTTCCGTATTTTCTCCTTCCCCCATAGTCACGATTTCTTTGGTCAGGATCTCTTTTATTTCTCTTACCTGAATATTATAGTCATATCCCTTCACCGGTTCTTCCAGTTCTTTGAATATCACAAAGGCGCGTTGCCCGTCTTTATTCTTGTCACTGATCCATCCGTTTCCATTGCTCGGGAACATTGTTTTTCCATCATCCAGAGTGAAATAGAAATCCTTGCTATCCGGGCTGATCAGATTGATGGTGCTGATGACCAGTGAATCGGATGAGGAGTCATCATCATCCAGACACGACTGAAGTATCGGCATTGTGGTCATAACAGCAATAAAAAATGCAATGAATTTAAATTTCTTCATATACTATAAAATGTTTTTAATGAGTACTATTTACTTGCTTTGTACTCTGAAAATGCAAAGGGGAGAAAATATTGCATTTGGATCTGTTAAAGAAACAAAAGTTGCAAAAGAGTTGTTCTCTCTGTGCAGTATTTCTATCTTTGCTGCATTTATAAGGTAAACACGTGTATAAGCAAATGGAAGAATTTGAGTTGTCGGAACAATGCAGGCTGGGAAATAATCGAGCCCGCAAAGAATTGTATGAGCATTATGGAGGGCGTTTGCTAGGCGTCTGTCTGCGCTATACCGGCGACCGTGATACAGCTCAGGATCTGCTTCACGATGGTTTTATAAAGATATTCAGTTCTTTCGACAAGTTCACCTGGCGGGGTGAAGGCTCACTTCGGGCCTGGATGGAACGGGTGATGGTCAATACCGCTTTACAGTATCTTCGCAAGAGTGATGTAATCAGTCAGTCTACGCCTTTGGAAGAAGTACCCGAAGATTACGAGGAACCCGACGCTTCGGCTGTAGAGATGATTCCGCAAGCGGTATTGATGCGATTTATCGAAGAGTTGCCGGCAGGATACCGTACCGTGTTCAACCTTTACACCTTCGAGGAAAAATCGCATAAGGAAATAGCACAGTTGTTAGGTATTAATGAGAAGTCATCGGCTTCGCAATTATTTCGGGCGAAGAGCGTGTTGGCTAAGAGAGTAAAAGAATGGATAATGAATAACGGATAGGTAGAGATATGGAAGAGAAAGAATTATGGATGAATAAGTTGAAGGAGAAGCTCGGGGATTACACGGAGCCGCTTCCTGCTTCCGGTTGGGAACAACTGGAAAAAGAACTTATGCCTCCTGTGGAGAGGAAGATATATCCTTATCGTAAATGGACGGTAGCCGCTGCGGCTGTCATTTTATTGGCTTTGGTGTCATCGGTCAGCCTGTATTTCCTCGGAACTCCTGCTGCTGATGAAATTCGTCATGCCAAGACTCCGGCGTTAGCCTCTGTTCCGGATGTTTTGCCGGATGCGCAGCAACCGGATATGACAGGAACAACGATAGAACCGGTAGTGCGTCCGGTAGTGAAGAACCGCATCGCGAAAGCGGAACGGAACATTCCCCAGCCGACGGCAAATATCGACGAACCGGTGAAGAAAGAAGAGCAGCCTTCGGAGCTGAACGCTCAGACCGGCGACCGGAAAGAAAAAGAAGAAGTGAAACCGGTGGAAGACACGAAAGCCGCCCAGCATAAGCCCGCAGATACGGAACAACCGAGAAATAAGCCGCGCCGTCCTTCCAGCAGAGACAAACTGCATATTCCGGCAGAAAAGGCATCTTCACAGAAAGGCACATGGTCGATGGGACTTTCGGTAGGTAACTCCGGTGGTGCTTCTACAGAGTTGGGATCGGGCATTCCTTCTTATATGTCCCGTGTGAGCATGGTATCGGTATCAAACGGTCTGCTGAGCATACCCAATGATCAGCAATTGGTCTTTGAAGATGGAGTACCTTATTTGCGTCAGGCCAATCAGGTGGTCGATATGGAACACCATCAACCTATCTCCTTCGGATTATCTGTCCGCAAGAGTCTGGCGAAAGGGTTCTCTGTCGAAACAGGATTGACTTACACCTTGCTTTCTTCGGATGCAAAGTTTGCGGACAGCGACCAGAAGACCGAGCAGAAACTGCATTATCTGGGTATCCCGTTAAAAGCGAACTGGAACTTCCTTGATAAGAAACTGTTTACTCTTTATGTATCCGGTGGAGGTATGATTGAGAAATGTGTTTATGGCAAGCTGGGCACAGAGAAGGAAACTGTGAAACCTTTGCAATTCTCCGTCTCCGGTGCAGTCGGCGCACAGTTTAATGCCACCAAACGGGTAGGTATATACGTAGAACCCGGTGTTGCTTATTTCTTTGATGACGGTTCCGATGTACAGACCATCCGTAAGGAGAATCCGTTCAACTTCAATATTCAGGCGGGTATCCGACTTACTTATTAGTCAATATAGTTGAGCTATATATTTTAAAAGCGATATTTTACCAATAACGGTTAAAATATCGCTTTTAAAGTTTTATATGCAGAAACTTTGCTGAAAAATCGGAAATCTGAGAAAATATTAATATCATTGTCATCTGTAACTTTATACCTTTGTTTCAAAATACGACACTATGGTTGATTTTTCAGATGAAAAGTTCTTATTAGACGAGATCAGAAAAGGTAATAATCAGGCATTTGAATATCTTTTTAAGGCTTATTATCCCCGTTTGCGCGGCTATGCTATTCGCTTCGTGGAAGATGAAGAGACGGCTCGTGATATTATTCAGGAGTGTTTTCTGCGTTTTTGGGAGAAGCGGGAGTTGTTGTCCGCTGTATCGGTCACCTCCTTACTTTTTGCAATGGTACGCAATGGATGCCTGAATTATTTGAAGCATCTTTCCATTGTCGAGAAACATCAGATAGAATATCTTGCATCCATTGATGGTGAAGAAAGGCTCTATTATGCCGACTTCACGCTAGATGCAGAGCACAAACTACTGTATGACGAATTGCAGGAACAAATCAACCTTGTCATCGGGCAGCTGCCCGAGCGTTCGCGGGAAATCTTTCTGATGAGCCGTTTCAAAGGACTGAAGAATCGTGAAATTGCAGACAAACTTCAGATATCGACTACGGCAGTCGAGAAGCACATTGCGAAAGCATTGAAAAGCTTCTCCAAACACTTCAAAGACAAGTATCCGGTAGACATTTATATTATGATTGTTGCCTGGGTGATTATGAATAATAAATAAAAGAAGAAAATATAAACCATTGATAATTAGATTGGAAGAGCAGGGACTGAAAAATTCCTGCTTTTTTCTTTGTATGGGTGGTTGGGTAAAAGAAATAATAGTTGTTACATCTTATAGAAAGTGAAATTATGGAAGAAAAGAAAAACATTCGTGAGTTGGCCGTTCAGTATTTCGAAGGAAGAATCCGGCGAAAAGACGAAAAACTATTGTTTGAGTATGTCGGACAAAGTGAAGCAAATCGCACGGCATTCAGACAGTGGGAAAAGGAGTGGATTGCCTCGAGCATTACCGATTCCAATACCACGAAGGAGTGGGAGACATTACAACGCAAAATCCGCACGCAGGAAGCCATTATCCCGATGCTGGGTATTTCGAAAACGAGATTTTCCGTCTGGCGGAAAGTGGCTGCTGTTGCAGCCATCGTACTTCTGACTGTAGGAGGAACCCTCGGTGTCCGGCAACTCTCTTCCTCATTGCAACCGGAAACGTACTTTGTATGCGAAACTCCTTATGGTGAGAAGAGTAAAGTCGTTCTGTCTGACGGTACAGTCGTTTGGCTTAATGCAGGTTCTACACTGAAGTATTCGAACAAGTTTAATACCGACAATCGCAGAGTCGAACTGAACGGTGAGGGGTATTTTGAAGTCACCAAGAAAGAGGGAGCTACTTTCATCGTGCAGACACATGGATATGACGTCGTTGTGAAAGGAACGAAGTTCGACGTATCTGCCTATGATGATGATCCTTTCATTTCCACCACTTTACTTGAAGGCTCGGTCGAACTGAATTATAAAGGCAGTCCGATAAGGATGTCTCCTGGAGAGTCCATGAGATTGAACGTAGAAACAGGAAAATTCATCCGTACCCAAGTAAACGCTTCACAATCAAAAGCGTGGGCGGAGAACCGTATAGAATTTGATCACATTACATTGAAGGAACTGGTTGCAAAACTATCCCGACAATATGATGTGAATATTCGGCTGGAATCGGAAGCTGTAGGAGACAAGACATTCCGTATTTCTCTGCGCAACAGAGAAACAATCGGAGAGGTGATGACGGCTTTGCAAGAGATTATCCCGATAACCGTCGAACGTAAAGGCAAGGATATATATATCAGAGAATAATTTCCATTTCGTAACAACTATTATTAAATTAAATCGAGAAAAACTATGAACAACCGAAAGAGCTTATTACGGCTGCTTCTTTTAGTTTCATTCTGTCTGGCGACAGTGACTTTGCACGCCCAGGTCATCAACAAGACATTCAAGAATGAAACTTTGAAGACAGTATTGAAAGAAGTTGAGCAACAAACAGGTTTATCTGTCATCTATAAGACAGATGAAGTGAACGAGAATAAAAGAATTACGGCAACTTTCAAAAATGCATCATTGGATGAGGTGCTGAATAAAGTCTTGGATAAGGATTTGACTTATAAGTTGCAAAACAAGATGATAGTCATCTTGAAAAAGACGCAGAAACCTCATGATGGCAGTACAAAGAAGAACATCAAAGGAACTGTCGTGGATGATAAGGGCGAACCGATCATTGGGGCCAGCGTGGTAGTGAAAGGAACTTCAACCGGAATAATTACGGACCTTGACGGAAACTACACTATAAATGAGGTATCGGAAGATGCCTGGATTTCAGTCTCCTATATCGGTTATCAGAGTGTGGAACTTCGAGCTGCCGATAGTAAGAATCTGCTTCGGATTGTCCTGAAGGAAGACACTAAAGTATTGGATGAAGTAGTTGTCGTGGGGTATGGTGTACAAAAGAAAAGTGATATCACCGGTTCCGTTTCTTCCGTAAAGTCAGCAGAGCTATTGTCAGCTCCTAATGCCAGTACTGCGCAGGCATTGCAAGGACGTGTGGCAGGCGTTGTTGTGCAGAATTCCAGTGGTGCTCCTTCGGGATCGGCAACGATCCGCATCCGTGGAGCCAACTCGCTGACTTATGGAAATGATCCTTTGATCATAATCGATGGTGTTCAAGATGGGAATATCGGGAGCTTGAATCCTAATCAGATAGAATCCATAGAAGTATTGAAAGATGCCGCAGCCCTTTCTGTCTATGGTTCGAAAGGTGCGAACGGTGTTATTCTGGTGACAACTAAAAATGGGAAAACCGGAAAGCCGCAGGTCTCTTACAACGGTTTTGTTTCATTTGATGAAGTACGGAAAACCTTGCCTGCATTGAATGCAAAAGAATATGCCCTGCTGATGAATGAGGCTCAGGAAGAGAATGGGCTCAATCCTGTTTTTGGACCGGATGAGATTCCGTTGGAAGGAAACAGTACGGACTGGCAGGATAAGATTTTTCGGAATGCGGTTTCCCAATCACATAACATCAGTATCAGTGGAGCGAAAGAAAGCATTTCTTATTTCATAGCTGGAGGATATACCAATAAAGATGGCATTGTGCAGAATACCAATTTTAAACAATATACTTTTCGTGCAAACTTTAAAGTTCAGGCTACATCCCGTTTGAATTTGTCGCTGAATACGTTTGCCTCTTATGACGAGACGCACAATGGAGATTATGAACAGGCTATTAATGCAGCACTTCAATGGTCGCCTACGAAACGCATCTATGACCCCGATAGTGAAGGAGGATATACACAGCCGGGTGGAGGAATAGGACCGGTTTCATTATACAATCCGGTGGGGTATGCTTTGGAGATAGTGGACGATAAATCCGTTGCTTCTTTTAATGCTTCTTTAATGGGAGAATATAAATTCTGGGATTTCCTCAAATTATCTTCTTTGTTTTCATATAAGACTCATAGCGATACCAATGGGTATTTTGATAATCAGCGTGTCAATAATGGCGATATTAGAGATATTAACGGAAGTAAGGCCCAATCACGCTATATTGCTTTGCAAAGTACCAGTATTCTGACTTTTGATAAGGCTTTTGGTGATCATACCGTTCAGGCTACCGGGGTATACGAAGTGTTGAAGGATAATTATCAGAGCACATCTGCTTCTTCCAGAGGGATTCCGGTGGGAATGGGATATAATGGAGTGCAGTTCGGTTCTATTTTGCAGGCCCCTTAGGTGGAGTATTCTACTACAGTGATGCAGTCTTTTATGGGTCGTGTGAATTATAGTTATAAGAATAAATACATGTTTTCCGGATCGGTTCGTTATGATGGAGCCAGCCAGTTGGCAGAAGGAAACAAATACGACAATTTTACAGCATTTTCATTAGGATGGAATCTTATGGAAGAGAAGTTTATGAAAAGGCTGAAAGATATGGTACCGGAGTTTAAAATTCGCGGGAGTTACGGTACGGTAGGCAATGCGGCAGTGCCCGCTTACTCTTCTCATTTAAAGTTTTATCCGGGCATGGACGATAGCGGAAACCCGACTTTGGCAATATCAGATTTAGGCAATGAAAATCTGAAATGGGAACGTACCCGTGAGTTGAACATCGGTATAGACAGTCGATGGTGGGAGGGCGTTTGAGTTTCTCAGCCGAATATTATAACAAGAAAACCACAGACCTGTTGATGTGGCAGAAAGTACCTTCGGTATTGGGTGTCAGTTCCATCCTTACCAATGTCGGTTCCGTATCCAATAAAGGATTTGATATCATGTTGGGTGGCATTCCTGTCTCTACCAAACATTTTAAATGGGACATAAATTATACATTGAATATCAATAAAAATAAGATTCTCGAACTGGACGGACTCTCCAATACGCTTATTACAACCGGTGCCGATTATCCGGGATTGGTGGGTTCTTATGTCCAGATGGTGGGACAACCGATGGGCACATTCCTCGGATATACCTTTGCCGGTGTTTGGCAGAAATCAGAAGTGTCGACGGCTGCGCTTTACGGAGCAAAGCCCGGAGATGCCAAGTATGTAGATATCAACCGTGACGGAAAAATAGATAAGGATGATATAGGCATTATCGGTAATGCCCAGCCGAAGTTGAGCTTCGGATTCAACAATACATTTACGATTTTTGATTTCGACCTGAATATTTTCTGGCAAGGAGTATCCGGTAATGACATTTATAATCAGAATCGTATCCGGCGTGAGACTTATTCGTCAGATGCATTCCCGACCAGTACGGTTATGAAAAATCATTGGACACCGGAAAATCCGACAAATATTCCTGCTTTTTCGGGAGCAGAGTATGTTAATTCTTCCCGTTGGGTGGAGAAGGGAGACTATTTGCGCTTGAAAAATATCACATTGGGCTATCGTATTCCGCACAAGATACTGTCAAAAATAGGATGTTCGTCCGCCCGTATCTATGTCAGTGCCAATAATCTATGGACAATAACCAATTATTCGGGATTTGATCCGGAAGCAAGTATGGGAGCAGACTCGGATGCGGCAGGCGTGGACCGTGGTGTGTATCCTTCGTCAAAGAGTTTCCTTGTAGGGTTGGATATTTCGTTTTAATGATCATTTAATAATAACAGACTATGAATTGTACACTTATAAAAAAGAGCTGCGTCGGATTATTGGCGATAATATTAAGTACGAGTTGTGCCGATTTGACAGAGAATCTTACCGGACAGCCAACTGTCGATAAGTTCTTCCAGACACTGACCGACTTCAATAGTTATATCACAGGAGCCTATACCCCCTTAATCCTTTTATATGGTACCGATATGCCCTATGCGGCCAGTGCAGGTGCCGAAGATGTAAATACCCCCGTCATCAGATGGAAAGGATTCGAACAGGTTAACATTAACACAGTAGGAAATCCGGACGAAGTGACGGATGAGTTATGGAACTCATATTACACAAGTATTAGCGCGTGCAATACATTGATAAAGATTATCGGTGAGAACACGAAATTATCTCCCGACGAATTGTCCCCGATTGGAGGGGAAGCCCATTTCTTGCGTGCTTTTAATTACTTCCAGTTGGTGCGTTGGTTTGGCGAAGTGCCATTGTTGACGGAGGAAAATCAGGATAATGCGGCAAAAGAGCCTCAGGCGAGTGTTGCCCGGATTTACGAGCAGATAGTTTCTGATCTGAAGAATGCAGAGTTGACATTGCCTCTTTCACAGGATGATCCGGGTCGTCCCAGCCGTTGGGCGGCAAAAGCGTTGCTTGCAAAAGTCTATTTGACAATGGCGGGATTTCCGTTGAATGAGACTTCCTGTTATGCGCTGGCACGTGATAAGGCAAATGAAGTAATTAGTGAAAAGGTCTATACCTTAGAAAAAGTATATTCCCAATTGTGGTTATGGAGCAACCGTAAAATAAACTCCGAATTTATCTTTGCGCTTTATGCCAGTTCGGACAATGCAACAGGCAGTTATATCCATCAGGCCGTGCGTCCTACTGATCACGGAGAAAACGGCTGGGCAGATTGGACCAGTGACAAACGCTTTCTGGAAACTTTTCCCGTAGGAGATGGCAGCCGTTTGAGCGGAACTTTTTATACTCGGATGAGGGACGGTGCTTCGTGGGAAGATACCAATGTGGCACAACCTTATGTGGGAAAGTACCGGGATGCAGGTCCAAAGAGCGGAGGATATTCAGGGATAGCTACAGCTAATAAAGCGGACGGATTTTTCTGTATGTTACGCTATGCCGATGTGTTGCTGATCTACGCGGAAGCCGCTAATCTGGCGGAAGGCAGCCCTTCAAAAGCAGCATACGATGCTATCAATGAAGTCCGCGAACGGGCAGGACTGACTAAACTATCGGGACTGACTCCGGCACAGTTTGACAAGGCGGTATTGGACGAACGTAACTGGGAATTGGCTTTTGAATGTAATCGTTGGTTCTGATTTGTGCCGTCGTCATATTCTGAAGGAGACTTTGGAAGCTTATTATCCGGAGACAAAGATTGACGATCACAATTATCTTCTACCGAAACCGAGCGACCAGATGACCATCATGACCGGTATTGTTCAGAACCCCGGATACAATTAAACGTCAATAACATAATCGAAAAGAAAGAATGATATGAAAAGAAATATAACTTTGATTTTAACCACTTTGTGTCTGGCGATAGGAGTCGTTTCTTGCAGTGAAGATTCTTATCCGGAGAATCCTACCCTTGTTTCGCCTATTTCGGGATTAGTCTTGGAAGTGAACGGAACGGACTATGTGGCTACCCCTCTGTTGCAGGAGGATGGTTTGTTGAGTAAAACATTGTTGGTGGCAGTCAATCAGCCTTCCACTACTGCCATAGTGAAACAGATAGACGTTTCCGACCCTTCGGCTACGGTCAATATAAATGTGGGAGATGTGATTACTTTCAGGAATAACCAATTTGCATTGGAATGGACGAAGGGGACACAAGCTGAGACTTTTTTACTGGAGATGAGTTATAATCCTCCTCCGGTAATGTATTTGGTAATGTCGGGTGAGAAAGGAGATTACTATGGCCTGAATACAGAAACGGCACAGACCATTGCTTCCATTACCTATAATAATCTGTTTGAAGGATATATAGACTTGACAAATACGAGCTGGAACAACATCGGCTTGGTGCAATCCGACCAGTCCGCCTATTTTGATGTTAGCGCCGGATTGGGCGGCGGACAATCTTATGGAACTTTAGCGATGGTGGAGAAATCCTCTCCGGGAACCGGCTATTATCCGTGTGACGGTCCCTGGGGAGATTGGACAACTACTGGAGGCAATGTTTCAATTGTCTCTCCGGGCATCTGGAAAGTTAATTTTGACCTCACTACCCGTCAGATCGTTTTACTGGAGACACAATGGGCTGTTACGGGGACAGCCGTAGGAACGGTGAAAGCAATGGTCTACAATTCTGACGCCCGCAAGTGGTCTTTGACGACAGAACTTACAGCCGGAAAATTGAAATTTACCACTATTCCGGTCTCTGCCGGTGATCCGACTGTAACGTATGGGGCGTCCGATGGTATTGTCAGACTGTCGGAGACAGGGACGGATATTACTATTGACGAAGCTGGTATGTACCGGATAGAATTAGACTTGAGTACACCTTTTTATGATTATACTATAACGAGATAAATCAACAATTATGAAGAAATTCTTATTAAGCAGTATATTTTTTTTCACTGGCTTATGGAGTAATAGCCTGTACCGAGGGTTGCCAACCGACAACTGGGAAGAACCTGTCGTTCCCGTAGATCCTGCCGTTACTACCCTGCGGGGTTCGTTCGAAAGTAAGTTTGTGAGATACTCCAAAGGTCAACAACACGAAGCTCAGATGGAAAAAGCGAAGATCGTCACCCTTTGGAAAGACACCCTTTGGCAGAACGACCGTACACACAAACAGATAGTGTTATGGTCAGGAGATAAAAAATATGACGACCTCACTTATGAAGTTTCGGATCTGGTGAGCGACGCGAACAGCATCTCTGCCTCCAATATCCGACTTCGTTTCCCTTCTTATATAAAGGGAGACGATCAGGCACTCGATTGTGGAAATTATGAGAGTCGCACCACTACCTTGATTGCCGATGCCCTTTCCGAAGTACCCGTCACAACGCTCACCACTCAAGATCCCGTTAAGATATGGGTGACCATAAACACGCCGGCAGATGCCGTACCGGGCATATATACCGGAACCATTCAGGTGAAATCAGCCAATGAAGTGAAGCAGAAGTTTAATCTGGAATTGCTTGTCGTAGATCATCAGTTGCCTGCGGTAGCCGATTGGAGTTTCCATCTTGATTTATGGCAGTTCCCTTTCCAATTGACAACTCTGTGTCGGGACAACGGAGAAAATGTCGTTCCTTTCTCCGACGAATATTTTGCGATGATGAAGCCGTTTTATCAACTGTTGGCAGATGCCGGGCAGAAGGTAATCACCACGTATATCAAGGACGGTGCTTTCAATAGCGGACAAACGATGGTGAAGTGGTCGAAAAACAGTTCCGACGAGTGGATATTCGACTATACCGATTTTGATAAATATGTCGGGAAAATGATGGAATGGGGAATCAATAAACGGATCAGCTGTTTTTCTTTGGCCGGATGGAAGACGTCTGTCGGATATAAAGATGCGTCGGGCACGGACCGGACATTGGAACTCACCATCGGTACGGAAGAATACAACACAGTGTGGTCTGCTTTCCTGACTTCTTTCAAGACACATCTGCAAGAAAAAGGCTGGTTTGACAAAACCGTGCTTTATATGGATGAGATTAAAGAAGACGGTATGAAGTCAATCATAGCTTTAATCAAAGAGAACGATGCGAACTGGAAAATAGGACTGTCGGGAGGAAATGTCGATAGCGGGATAGAGAACAGCCTGTATGATTATTCGACCATTTTAGGCTACGAGCGCCAGTCGGACAATGCCGTTTCTACCTTCTACACCAGTTGCTCGCAGCAATACCCGAACAACTACGTTACGGCGCAAACCAATCCGGCAGAAATGTCGTGGATGGCGTGGTATGCGCTGGCAAAAGGATTTGACGGATATCTGCGCTGGGCATACGATTACTGGACACAGTCTGACCCTACCAGTGCACAGGATGGAAGTAATGCGTCCGGCGACTTCAATATGATTTATCGCAGCGAAAATACCGCCGCCGCTGTTCCCATCTCCAGCATCCGTCTGGAACTGCTGCGGGAAGGCATTCAGGATTTTGAGAAGGCACGTATACTGAACAACGGACAACTGGACGCAGCTATCCGCAATTTCACCTCTGCTTCGGGGCGTGAAGCCGCCAAGTGGGTAGGAATAGCCGAAGGAACATTGAAAGAACTATCTGCAAATGATTAAACAGAAATAGATAATGAAGAAATTAAAGAATAAAATAGCTTTCGTACTGCTGTTTATACTTGTCTCCGCTATGTCGCAGGCAAAGGGATTGGACCCACGTTTTCAGATACCCCTTTACCCCAGAACATAGAGATATTGAAAGGGCAGGGATAGCAGGTAGTGAACTGGCATATATCGTATCGAAAGGCGAAAGTAAAATCCCGTTTTAGGAACATTGCTGGACGCCTTACCCCGCATTGAAAAACAAGGAACAGGTATTACACTTTCCCTGTCGGAACAGAACACACCCGAATCTCCGGAAGGATATACGCTGGAGATCACCTCCCGGGGAGTAACGATCCAATCGCGCGGACAAGCAGGATTGTTTTACGGTTGTCAGACCTTGGAACAACTGATGGAGGATAGTCGTGACCTTCGTATCCCTATTCCATGTCTCCGAATGACGGATTATCCCGAAATCTCTTACCGTGCCGTTCACTTTGATACGAAGCATCATCTGGACCGGACGGAATACTACTATCGGACCATTGATAAACTGGCCCGCTATAAGGTGAATGCCATCATTTGGGAAGTGGAAGACAAGCTGCGCTATACCCGCCGTCCCGAAGTGGGCGCCCCCAACGCCATCAGCAAACAAGAGATGCAGGCTATCAGTCGCTATGCCAAAGAACGTAATATTGAAATCAGTCCCTTAGTACAAGGATTGGGACACGCCGGCTTTATCCTGAAACGCCATTGGGAACTGCGGAAAATCCGTATAGTGACTGGGAGTTCTGTCCTTCCGACCCGCGTACCTATGAGTTACAGTTTGATCTTTACCGGGATGCGATGGAAGCCATGCCTGATGGCAAGTATCTTCATATCGGTGGAGATGAAATAACGGCTATCGGCATAGACGAACGTTGTAAAGCGACCGGAAAAACAGCTTTGAATTGCAGATGATCTGGCTCAAAAAGGTTTGCGACTTTGCTGTGGAACATGACAGAACTCCCATCTTCTGGGATGATATGCCTTTGAAGTATGCCGACCTTTGGTGGTTGTTGCATCGCCCGCTCACCGATGATGAAATTCGTAAGAACTGGAATACCTCCCGGCTGGACGAAGCTATCAAGATGTTCCCGAAGAATTGCATCTATATGCGTTGGCATTACGAAGACCCTACCGTCTTGTCCCATCAGATGCTCCTGAAATGGTATCATAAGAATGGACTGAATGTAATGGGAGCTACCGCAGCAGCGACCGGTGAAACCCCGTTTATGCCCAGAAACAACTCTAGGGCACAATATATTAAAGATTTCTGCAAACTTGTTTCTCAAAATCAGTTGAAGGGCATCCTTGCCACGGCTTGGGATGATGCCTCTGCCCATTGGGAAACGGTGATGCGCGGACTTATAGCACAGGGCGAATATAGTTGGCATCCGGACGGGCGGACTGTGGATGAGTTTATCCGGGCGCACGCCCGGAGGGAGTTCGGATTGTCCGGTCAGCAAATGGAGTTTCTGACAGAAATGGAGAAAGCTGCTTTCTTCTTTGATCAGGCATTAGTCGTTTCCGGCACGCGAAATCCTGCTTGGGGAGTATCGGAAACATTCCGGTTGCTGGATTTGCCGGATTCGGAGAAACCGGGAGAATGGAAGCGGAAATATCAGGGAAGACTGGATACCGTCCGCATTGAATCGGCGCGTTATGAGAAGATTTGTAAAGGCTTGAAAGTGGCTGAACAGGCAGCTTTACGCAATCGCTACACGTTGGATATTTATAAACAGACGAACGAACTGTTTCACTATCCGGTGAAATTGTTGGAAGTTTTAGAGGTTTATGACAGTACAAAAAACGATGAAGAACGTCTTCAAGCATTAGTAAGGATAGGTGACGTTTGTAACTCCTTCAAAAGTATGCGTGCTGAATTTGAAAAGACTTATTCGCAAACTCGTTTTATGGAGAGTCCGGAGGGGCATATTGCCGACCAGAACCACCATCATCACTTGTCTGCTTTAAGTAACAACAGTGACTGGATATTTCTGTATGAAATGCCGATGGTAGAAAAAGTGGAAAGATGGTTGAAAGAACAAAAAGATAACTAACCTTAGATTTTAAATATCGTATTGTTCTGTTGAGGACAATACAGCGTAGTGTTTTTGAAGGTATTAGTCACCATTTCGGGAAGCAGGCAATAGCTGTGCTTTCCGGAATGGCTTTTTTATAATTAATAAAAATCGTTTTTATGGAAAATTCATTGAGTGATGAATTGTTTTGTTCATTGAAGAATGAACTTCGTGAAGTAGATGCACAAATCAGTGTGCATAGTAAAAAACTGTTGGAGCTGATTGACCAAAAAAAAGAATTGTCGTCCAACTGATTCGGGAAGAAGAACAAATGACGCCCACTGTTATCGAATATCGGGGAGATCCGAAACGGTATGTTTCTGTTATTCTAGGTGCCATTGACCGGGGGAGGTTGACGTATAATGGAGACGCGAATTGCGAACAGACGTTCCGGTCCTTGTCAAGTGTGATAGATGTCATAAGCCCTAAGAACGGGAAAGCGCTCAGTATCGAAACGTTGGTCTCGTATGAGAAGAAAGAACGTGCCGGGGAGTTTTCAGATTATTCGGAAGGGAAATTCGAATAAAATGAGTACCCGAGAGGGAATTTAAGCCCGTTAGCAGTATAAATTCGACTTTAAAAGTTGTATGATATTGAAACTTTTATTATATTTGCACAATGAGAAGAAAAGTAATAGCATACGGTCAATACTACAAGGATTTTCTTGCCACTCTGACAGAAAAGGAAATTCAAAAAGTGAAATATGTGCTTTCATTGCTTGGAACAGAAGACCGTTTGCCTATAAAATTTATAAAGGTTATACGTGATGGTCTATATGAACTACGTATATCATATAACGGAAACATTTACCGTATCTTTTTCATTTTTGATGAAGGGCAAATAGTTGTTTTATTTAATGGCTTCCATAAGAAAACACAGAAAACCCCATCATCAGAAATAGATAAGGCATTAAAAATAAAGGAGGAATATTATGAGTACAAAAAACAACATGCTGACTGATATCAGCGCAGAACTTGATAAGGAGTTCGGAGCACCTGGGACTCCGGAACGTGAAAAGTTCGATGAAGAGGCATACGCTTTTTATACTGGTCAAATACTGTTGGATGCACGACGGGAAGCAAAAGTAACTCAGTCTGAATTAGCAAAGAGAATCAATGCAACTAAATCGTATATCTCACGTATTGAAAGCGGAGCTATAAATCCAAGTGTAGGAACATTCTACCGAATTATTAATGCATTAGGATTGAAGATTGAAATCGTAAAACCAATCATGGGTATATAGTCGAAAAAACCGAAGGATATCTTAATCCTTCGGTTTTTCATATTTTACTTTCCTATCACTTCGATTAACCAACGATTTAAGTTCCGGCTTTCTGCACTAAATTCCATTCCGATCTTTACAATAAGATATTCTTCCTTCGTATATCTTCAAAGGTTTGTATTCCAATAGGAAGTTTACGCATCAAGTTGTCCATATCTGATTCTTTTGATCTTTTGCACATCAAAGATGACAAATATTTCCTGAAGTCTGCTTCAATTGGTGGGCTGATTTGAAAATGCGGTGGGAAATTGAAAAAAGACGGTTGTGTTTTTCCGATTTTCCGCCGTCTTTTTGGAGAAAGAAAAGGTAAAAAGTGAGAGGAGTGAGAGAGGATTTCTAACATTCGTATTTTTTTTTTAGAGAAATATAGAAAGTAGAAATAAAGAAATAAAATAGAAAAAGTTTCAATTCCTCTCTCACTCCTCTCACTTTTGGGGGTGAAGATGATGAAAAATAATATAAAACGAGGAAATGTGTTGTATAGTTGAACAACATTCCTTATATTTGCGTTATGAAAAGAGAAATAATAGCATATAAAGGATACTTCAAAGAATTCTTTGAAAATTTAGATGCTGGCACCCAAGATAAGATATTGTATGTGCTGAAAACCGAAATAACACCAAAGAAAGAAATTGATAAAGCAAAGATATTAAGAAAGGAGTATTATGGAAGCAAAAACAAATGAGGAATTCTTTAATGTCAGTGCATTAATAGATGAGCGTTTTGGTAAGGAAGGAACAGCTTCTCGTGCAGAGGCAGAAGAAAAGGCCTACGCCTTTTATACAGGACAGATTATCGAGGACGCAAGAAAAAAGGCTAAAATCACTCAGGCTGAATTAGCCCGGCGTATCGGTTCTGACCGTTCTTATATTTCAAGAGTAGAAAGTGGTCAGACAGAGCCTAAAGTATCTACTTTCTATCGTATAATGAATGCGTTAGGCTGTAAAATCGAATTTTCAATGATTTTGTAAAAACAATAAATGCAGAGTATCTGTCAAGATGACTCTGCATTTTGCTATATTCACAAGGCTTTCCCGCTTCTATTCATACAGCCTGTTTGATTTTACCTGCTCGATATCTATAATAAATACGGCATATCGGCGCCCGTTATTTCCTTTTTTAGATTCAAAATGGTGCTTAGTCATCACCTTCCCCAACTGTATTTTTGATCCGATGGAATACTGATAACCGGTACGCTCACGTATTAGTTCCGCAATCTCACTGACAGTCAGATAATAAACCTTCTCGAAACGTTCCGGCTTGCGGATATGCGTAAGAACCATTTCTTCTTCCGGTGAATGAAAGATGAAAGCCTCGTTATTCTCTTCAAGCCGTTCATTGTCCGCTTGCGTGAACCAGTATTGATATCCCGGCTTATTCAGCAGATATTTGATCTGAGCATAGAGCTGCGCATAATTGATGGTAATAAATTGGATGGAATAAGGATGAAAACAAAGGAAACGCCGGTTGCCTGTCGTGTCGTGAAGCACTTCCTGATAATTGCAGGTTCCTGCAAAAGAGGCCGTATGAGGGAAGTTTTGCGAACGGCGTGCATAAGGCAGACGGAAACTGATCACTTTGCGCGTTACCAAATCTTTGAATGCATTCAGTTCCCGGCCGCTCATCCCTTCAAACTCGTCGAGATTGATCAGCATAGCCTGCGTTATTTTGGCTAAATCATCTTTATTGTTCGAATTGATTAGTCCGGTAGAGAGATAAGCACGCAGTTCGGGAGGCAGGAGATTATTGATAAAGGTAGTCTTTCCTATGTTCTGTATCTCGCTGCATAGCAGAAGTACCGTGTGATTGACAATATTCTCCTGAGTAGCCGCTGCGCACATCGCTACCAGATAACGTTCCAGGCATTCCGCCCAAAACTCCTGATGACTCGTCTGGACACTATCCGCCAGGATACGGATATAGTCGGTTCCGTCCCATTCGGGCAGTAATTCAAAATACTCGCGAATGGGATGATACGACTGGCTGAAATCGGAGTAAATCAGATTTTCGATTGTTTTGACAGTGCAGGGATATCCCAGTTCGTTGATTTCTATCCAGATACTGTTTTCCATCATCTCATCCAAGATGCGGAAAGGCTCCGGTTTCTCGGTGTCGGGATGCCTTCTGCGATATTCCATGATATGCAGCACTTCGTTGTAGCGTGTTTCGTAGTGCTCGCTGATATATTGCTCTATCCGTAATATTCGTTTCTGCGTGCCATTCAGTTTACAGGTATTAAATTCGTCGGTATGAGCGTAGGCGCTATTGATCAAAGAGGCTGTCTCGTCCGCCGGAAAGTCTGTAAACTGGCTTTTGATAAAGGCGGATGCTTCCTCCTGCGGAATGCCGTAGCGATTGAAGGTACATGAGAGATGGTGCAGATAATTGTTCCGGTTGCCCGCTATGTATTTTTCGGACTTGTTGTGATAGTAGGTTAAAGTCAGCATCAGAGAAGCGTTGGCGGAATGGGCGTTGAGCGCTGTGTCTTCATTCGTCGGGGGGCCGTCCGGAGGAGTCTGTTGTTTACTGCCGGAGAGATTTTTACGATTTGAAACCTTGTAGGATGCCTGAGGTTGATCTACAAGAAAAGCGTCAGCGTTCGGATTGAAATAAATCTCCGGATCGTAAGAGAACAGACAAGTGCGTGCCACATCCTGGCCGGAGGTGTCGATTTCTATCTGACAGAGTTCGGTGTAAAAAGAAACGAGTCTGGTGTAAGCTGCATGATGGAAGTCTTCTATTTCCTGAAGGGTTTCGGGCAATGTCTCATCCGGATGGCATGCGCGTACTATGATTTTCACGCCCATCCCTTTGGGACTGATAAAGGCGATGCGGGTGTAATTGCATCTCTTGATGATAGGGAGGATGCGTGCCAATTCTTCTTTGCTGAGGTGGTCGATGTCTATCACGATGTGTCCCAGATATTTGACGAGGTTCACTTTGGTACGCCTTCCTCGGTAGCTGGCGGAGAAGGCGATTGCCGGCAATTCTTTTTTTCATTGGCAGCCTTTTCTCCTTGCTCTGCAAAGATGCGGCGTATTTCTTCGACTTTTCCCGGTAGGTAAAACTGCCGATAGTGGACACTATTTCTTCTTCGGTCATCTCTGCTATTGCGTAGTAGAAACCTTGAAATATGGTGAAATGTTTCATTTTATTTTGATTATTGTTTGTCGATGCAAAGGAACTTCTGCGGAAATGTAAAGGAACTTTGTATAAAATGGCAATAAGTTACTACGGTTCGCCCAAAAAGTGTATGATAGTTGCCACTTGTTTCGGCGAAAGGAGACGGTTGCGTGCGCGGTATCCTTCCTGTTCGAGTTCGTGCAGGAGAGGGAGGTTGTAAATAATCCAACGACGAAGTATTTGTAAAGCAACTTTGAGGCAGACATGGGGATTGTAAAGGTGAGCCAGTTCCGCTTTGGTATAGGTGCGGATAAGGAAAGAATCTTCTTTGTAATTCATGATGTTTTCTTCTTGTTTTATGCTATAAAGTTACATAAAATTCCTTGTTTTTCAAAGGTTTGACTTCGTTTTTATTCGTTGGGAATCAAGAAACTTCGTTGGGGAATATGGCTTGTCCGGCTATCCTTATCTTTGTGCTGTTAACAAGAAAGGGATGCATCCTATGTATTATAAACTTTAAAATTATTTTATTATGGCAATGACAGTATCTTATTCAGTGGTGCCGCGCAAGAATCCTGCAAAAAAGAGCGAACCGGCAAAGTATTATGCACAGGCGCAGGCGTCGGGAGAGTTGGACTTTGAAGAGTTGTGCGAAGCGATCACCAGTCGTTCTACTTGTACGGAAACGGATGTACGTGCGGCTATTTCGGGTATTCTTTACGAAGTGAAACGTGCGTTGAAGGCAGGAAGAATTGCGAGACTGGGCGATTTGGGCAGTTTGCAGATAGGACTGAACAGTGAAGGTGCGGCATCGGTCAAGGAATTTTCCGGTTCAATGATTAAGGGGGCGCATCTTATTTTCCGCCCCGGTAAGACGCTGGCGGAGTTGATGAAGATTTGAGTTATCAGCAAGTGCAGACTCGTGCGGTGGCGCAGGCGGGTGCAGGCGATGGCGGGGGAGAAGACCCTGACAAGAATCCGGATTCCGGTGGTGATGGCTCCGGTGATGAAGAGGCTCCCGACCCTACGGTATAATTGGCAGACGGGTCAAGGTAATAACGAATTAGAATAACTTCCATTAATATTTTGATAAGATGAAAGAAATAGTAAACCGGATTTTAGATGTGATCATGTATCTGATTCCTTTCTTCGGAAAGAGAAAGCGGGACAGGGTGGTGAGAGAAGTGCGCTATCATACTACCTGTAAGGAGGTGTGCAAAGTGAAAACGACGGAAAGGGAAAAGGAACATGAGAAAGATTAGTCTGATTGTGATCCATTGTTCCGCCACCCGTGTCGATTGCGACTTTACGGCAAAGGATGTGGATACGGCTCACCGTTATCGTGGCTTTTCGTGCTGGGGGTATCATTATTATATACGCAAGTCGGGCGAGATTGAGCCGATGCGGGATGAAGATACGGTCGGAGCTCATGCACGTGGCTATAATGCGATCAGCTTAGGTGTATGTTATGAGGGCGGTCTGGATGAGAATGGAAAAGCTGCGGATACGCGTACACCCCGTCAGAAGGAGGCGCTACATCGCTTGGTACACGAATTGTTGCAGCGTTATCCGGAAGCTAAAGTAGTAGGGCATCGGGATTTAAGTCCCGACACCAACTATAATGGGATCGTAGATCCTTGGGAACGGATTAAAGAATGCCCTTGCTTTGAGGTCATTGGAGAATTCTCCATTAATTAACTACCACCGTAGTGAAATACTCTTTGAATACCTCCGCAGCTTTTTCAAGCTGTTCGGGGGTATTTTCTTTTACCCCTTTCATCTTGTATTCCTGTCCCATCGCTTCGTACTTATGTACGCCCAGTGTATGGTAAGGTAGTATTTCCACCCGTTGGATCATCTTGTATTTTCCGAGTGCTTCTCCCAGTGCGCGTATGTCTTCTTCAAAATCGCTGTATCCGGGCACTAGCACGTAGCGTAGCCAAAAAGGTTTCTCCTGTTCTTCCAGCCAGGCGGCCGTGCGGATGGTTTGCTCGTTGCTTCTTCCGGTGAGCGTCTGATGGCGGTTGGGGTTGAATTCCTTTATATCCAATAACACAAGATCGGTCAGTCTGAATAATTCTTCTACGTCTTCGTTCCAAAGTCCTCCGTTGCTGTCCAGACAGACATGGATGCCTTTTTCTTTCAGTTCGCGGACCAGCGGGACGAGTGCTTTGCCTGAAACGTCGGTTCGCCTCCGGAGAAAGTGATTCCTCCTCGTTTCCCGAAGAAGGGCGCTGGCTCATTGCCATGCGGACGATTTCTTCCGGTGGTAGGCGTGCCTCCCTTCCTGCTATCGTATCCGGATTGGCGCAATAGAGGCAGCGGAAGTTGCATCCTTGAAGAAAACGACGAGCCGTAAGCCCGGCCCGTCGAATGTTCCCATACTTTCGTATGAATGTACGTTTATCATCATATAGAGTAATAGATTACATACGTTCGTGGAAGCTACGGCTGATAACTTCCAGTTGGTGTTCGCGGCTCAGCTTCACGAAGTTTACGGCATAGCCGGAAACGCGGATAGTCAGCTGCGGATAGTTTTCCGGATGCTCCATGGCATCGTACAGCATATCACGGTTCAGTACGTTTACGTTCAGGTGGTGGGCACCTTTGGTGAAGTAACCGTCCATCATCGTTACGAGGTTCTCGATACGGTCTTCGTCCGTAGCACCCAGTGATTTCGGAACGATAGAGAAGGTGTTGCTGATACCGTCCTGTGAGTCACGGTAACGAAGTTTCGCTACAGAGCTCAGAGAAGCGATCGCACCATTCTTGTCGCGTCCGTGCATCGGGTTGGCACCCGGAGCGAAGGCAACACCTTTGGCACGTCCGTCGGGAGTAGCACCGGTCTTTTGCCGTACATCACATTGGAAGTGATAGTCAGCAAGGAGAGGGTAGGACGGGCATTCTTGTAAACAGGCAATTTCTTCAATTCTTCGCTGAAGAAGTATACCAGGTCTACGCCAAGGTGGTCTACCTTGTCGTTGTCGTTACCGAAGCAAGGGAATTCTCCTTCGATGTCGAAGCCTTCTGTCAGACCGATATCATTGCGGCGGGCAGTTACTTTCGCATATTTGATGGCTGACAATGAGTCGAGCGCGATGGAAAGTCCGGCTACACCGTAAGCAAGGTTTATGCGCGGGTTCGTATCTACAAGAGCCATCTGGGCCTTCTCGTAGTAATACTTGTCGTGCATATAGTGGATGATGTTCATCGCTTCGTTATATACGCGGGCGATTTCGGTCAGCACTTTTGTAGTTGTCCATTACTTCTTCGAACTTCAGCGTGTCGCTGGTCAGCACGGGGATGTTCTTCACCATGACTGTACCGGTATTCTCGCAACGTCCGCCGTTGATGGCAAGCAACAGGGCTTTGGCCAGGTTGCAACGGGCGCCGAAGAACTGAATCTGCTTACCTATTTCCTGGTATGATACGCAGCAGGCGATTCCGTAGTCGTCGGACTGACGTACTTCGCGCATCAGGTCGTCGTTTTCGTACTGGATAGAAGAAGTGTCGATAGAAACCTTTGCACAGAATTCTTTGAATCCTTCCGGAAGTTCCGGGCTCCAGAGTACGGTCAGGTTCGGTTCCGGTGAAGGGCCGAGGTTGTACAATGTCTGCAGGAAACGGAAGGAGGTCTTTGTCACTTTGGTACGTCCGTCGTTGAGACGTCCGCCCAGAGATTCGGTTACCCAGGTCGGGTCGCCTGCAAAGATGTCGTTGTATGATTGCATACGCAGGTGGCGGACCATACGCAGTTTGATGACAAACTGGTCGATCAGCTCTTGCGCGAATGATTCGGTGATGGTTCCTTTGCTCAGTTCATATTCCAGATAGATATCGAGGAAAGAAGAAACGTTACCCAGTGACATACGGCACCGTCTTGTTCTTTGACGGCGGCAAGGTAATATATACCCACTGTACGGCTTCTGTGCCGTAAGCAGGACGGCCTCAGGTCGAGACCGTAGTATTCGCCCATCACTTTCATGTCTTTCAGTGCCTTGATCTGTTCTCCACTTCTTCGCGCAGGCGGATGCGGGCCTCTGTCATCGGACCGGTGAGGTTGTGCAAATCTTCCTTCTTTGCTTCGATCAGACGGTCGATGCCGTAAAGAGCCATACGGCGGTAGTCACCGATGATGCGTCCGCGTGCATAATTGTCGGAAGTCCGGTAAGGAATCCCAGCGAACGGAAGGAACGGATTTCTTCCGTATATACGTCGAATACCCGTCGTTGTGCGTCTTGCGGTAGTGAGTGAAAATATCTTTTACGCGGTCGTCCACTTCCACGCCGTTTTCGTGACAGGCTTTGCTGACTACGTTGATACCTCCGAAAGGCTTGATGGCACGTTTCAGAAGTTCGTCTGTCTGCAGGCCGACGATCAGTTCGTTTTCCTTGTCGATATATCCGGCCTTGTGGGAAGTGATGGTTGATACGGTAACATTATCTAATGAGCGGACACCGTTGTTTTCTCTTTCTTCTGCCAACGCTTCGAGGCAGCGGTTCCATACGGCTTTGGTACGTTCTGTAGGTCCTTCGAGGAATGAAGCATCTCCGTAATACGGAGTGATGTTATGACTTACGAAATCTCTGACATTGATTTCGCTGCTCCAAAGACCGTCTTTAAAGATCTTGTTTAATTCCATAAAATGATAAAATTAGAGGTTGTAGTTATCCTATTCTTTAGAGCGCACAAAGTTACAATCATTTTTCATATAATCAGCATAAATATGCTCTATTTTATGCTTTTCAACATAAAATACCTATTAATTGCTATCCTTAGGAAAAGATTAGATTAAATTTTTAGTGAAAACTCTTGCAAGTTTAAAATATCTTCGTACCTTTGCACCGCTTTTAACGAAAAGCACTTCTGATAAGGAAGTTTTGGAGAGGTGGCAGAGTGGTCGATTGCGGCGGTCTTGAAAACCGTTGTACCGCGAGGTACCCGGGGTTCGAATCCCTGTCTCTCCGCTGAAAAGCAGCTTTTGGGCTGCTTTTTTGTTTTTATGGAGGGCGACGCCTCCGATGTTGTGAAACGAAAACGGGAGTGTTTTCTTAGTGTTTATTGAGTTTTTTGAAAGGAGAGATGCTCGAGTGGTTGAAGAGGCACGCCTGGAAAGCGTGTATACGCCAAAAGTGTATCGCGGGTTCGAATCCCGCTCTCTCCGCTGAATCTGAAATTTAGTCAAAACTTCTCGTTCTTTAGCCAAAAGTTCTTTTCATAGGTCAAAGTGTCTGGTATTTCTAGTACTCTTCTCTTGTATATCATTCTCTTTTCTGTATATTTGCGCCCGATATTTTTTTGAGATATCACATTTTTGTAATTCTGAAAATAGACTTGATGGATAAAATAAATGCGGTAATTACTGGGGTCGGGGGATATGTGCCCGATTATGTGCTGACTAATGATGAAATTTCTAAAATGGTGGATACCACCGACGAATGGATCATGGGGCGTATCGGCATAAAAGAACGACATATCTTGAATGAAGAGGGGCTTGGAACTTCGTATATGGCCCGTAAGGCCGCCAAGCAGTTGATGCAACGCACAAAGAGTCGTCCCGATGATATCGATCTGGTCATTGTCGCCACTACTACTTCGGATTATCGTTTTCCTTCAACGGCATCTATCTTGTGCGAAAGGCTGGGGCTGAAGAATGCTTTCGCTTTCGATATGCAGGCGGTTTGCAGCGGTTTCCTGTATGCGATGGAAACGGGAGCGAATTTTATCCGTTCGGGGAAATATAAAAAGATTATTATTGTAGGTGCTGATAAGATGTCATCCGTAATCGATTATACGGACCGTGCCACTTGCCCTATCTTTGGCGACGGTGCGGCCGCTTTTATGCTGGAACCGACTACGGAAGAGGTCGGCATCATGGATTCGGTGTTGAGAACGGATGGTAAAGGGCTGCCTTTTCTGCATATAAAAGCGGGAGGTTCCGTATGTCCTCCTTCCTATTATTCATTGGATCATCATCTGCATTATATTTATCAGGAAGGCCGCACGGTGTTCAAGTATGCCGTAGCGAATATGTCGGATTCCTGTGAAGCTATTATCGCCAGAAACCATCTGACTAAGGAAGAGGTTGACTGGGTGATTCCTCATCAGGCTAACCAGCGTATCATTACCGCTGTGGCGCAACGACTCGAAGTACCGTCCGAGAAAGTGATGGTCAACATCGAACGTTATGGCAACACCAGTGCCGGCACGCTTCCGCTCTGCATCTGGGATTTTGAGAAAAAACTGAAGAAAGGCGATAATCTGATATTTACCGCATTCGGTGCGGGATTTGCCTGGGGAGCGGTTTATGTGAAGTGGGGATATGACCCCAAAGAAGATGCGTGACATATCGGATACCCGATACGTCACATCCTCTTTTGAAGGGCGGGGGAGACTTATTCCAGTTCCTCGATAATCTTCTTTACATCCACCGGTTGCAGTCGTCCGTACACCTTTTCGCCGATCATCACTACCGGAGCCAGTCCGCAGGCGCCTACGCAGCGCAGGCAATCCAGCGAATACTTTCCGTCGGGGGTGGTTTCTCCGACTTCGATGCCGAGTACCCGCTTGAACTCTTCCAGCAACTTCTCCGAACCACGTACGTAGCACGCCGTGCCCATGCAGACGGAAATCGGATGCTTTCCTTTGGGAGTCATTGTAAAGAAGGTGTAGAATGTCACAACTCCGTAGACTTTCGACACGGGGATTCTGAGTTTGGAGGCTATGATCCGTTGCATCTCTTCGGGCAGATAGCCGTGCAGATGTTGCGCTTCATGCAAAATATTGATTAATTCGCCCGCATTGTTCCCGTGTTTGTCGCAAATCGTCTTGACTTGTTCCACCACATCGCAGGCTAGCTTGATATCTGACATAATAGTACTTGTTTAAAGTTAATCAATCGATTTGTTGAAATAATGCGTGTGCAAGAGCATTTCCGATTTCTCACCCAGCGGTTTGCCGAGATATTCTTCATACAGTTTCTGAATATATGGGTTGTCGTGAGATTTGCGCAAAGGTTTGTTGGCATCTTCCCGGTAAAGGGCGTTGGCACGGGCGTAGAGAACGTCCGAGTTGCCGTGATGCAAGGGTTGCCCGCCACCTCCGATGCAGCCGCCGGGGCATGCCATGATTTCGATGACATGATATTCATTATGTCCGTTTCGTATATCTTCCAGTAAGTGCCTTGCGTTGCCTAGTCCGTGTGCGATGCCTACTTTCAGTTCAAATCCGTTCAGGTTGATGGTGGCGCGCCGGACACCGCTCAGTCCGCGTACCTGTTCAAAGTTGACATTCTTCAGCGGCTGTCCGGTGTAGATTTCATAAACGGAGCGCAGGGCGGCTTCCATGACACCACCCGTCGTACCGAAGATGACACCGGCGCCGGTCGATTCTCCCATAGGGTTGTCGAACGGGCTGTCCAGTACGAGGGTAAAGCCGATGTTGGCTCGCTTTATCAGGCGTGCCAGTTCGCGGGTGGAGATGGAGTAATCGACGTCGGGGACACCGTTTACTTTGAACTCGTCGCGGTCACATTCATATTTCTTGGCCAGACAGGGCATGATGGAGACGACTACCAGCTTTTCGCGGGGGATTCCCATTTTCTCTGCCCAGTAAGACTTGGCGATGGAGCCGAACATCTGTTGTGGAGAACGGGCGGTAGAAGGGATATCCAGCATATCCGGGAAGTGGTGCTCGAAGAAGTTTACCCAAGCCGGGCAGCAGGAAGTCAGGATCGGAAGCCGGACGGATTTATCTCCGTCCAGATAGCGTGTCAGTCGGTTCAGGATTTCGGAACCTTCTTCCATGATGGTGAGGTCGGCGGCAAAGTCGGTATCGAATACATAGTCGAAACCCAGTTCGCGGAGGGCGTAAACCATTTTTCCGGTTACCAGTGTGCCGGGAGGCAAGCCGAATTCTTCTCCCAGGGCGGCACGTACGGCGGGGGCAGTCTGGACAATTACGATCTTATCGGGGTCGGCCAAATCGTCCAGAAGGCGGTTGGTGTAATCCCGTTCGGTCAGTGCGCCTACCGGACATACGGCTACGCATTGACCGCAGTAGGTACATTCGCTGTCTTTCATCATTCTGTCGAAGGCAGGGGCTATCGTTGTGTTGAATCCGCGGCGGATGGCTCCCAGTGCGCCGACTGTCTGTACATCGTTGCAGACACTTTCGCATCGGCGGCAGAAGATACACTTGTCCATGTTGCGCACAATGGAGGAGGTCACTTCCCGTTTGCGGGGAGAAAGTTCGCCGCCGTTGAACGGCATTTCACGGATGTTGAAACGCAGTGCCAGTGTCTGGAGTTCACAGTTGCCGCATTTGGGACAGGTGAGACAGTCGTTGGGATGATCGGACAGGATCAGTTCGGCTACCACTTTCCGGGCGTTCATCACGCGTAGGGTACTGGTTTTCACCACCATCCCTTCCGTGCAACGGGTAGCGCAGGCGGGAGCCAGATTGCGGCGTCCTGCCACTTCGACTACACAGATGCGGCAGGAAGCGGGATTGTTCTTGATACAGGTTCCTTTCAGGTCGATGTGACACAGCGTAGGTATGTTGATGCCGATTTTGCAGGCGGCTTCGAGGATCGTGCTTCCTTCGGGTACGGTGATAAAGTGACCGTCTATCTGGAGGGTAATTTGTTTTTCTTCCATAGCAGTAGATTTTAGCAGACAAGAATAGCTTTGAATTTACAGCGTGCCATACACATGCCGCACTTGATACATTTCTCGGGGTTGATGACATGAGGTTTGCGTACCAAGCCGCTGATGGCATCCGCCGGACAATTCTTGGCACATAGGTGGCAACCGATACAAAGTTCCGGATTAATGGTATAGGTCAGCAGGGACTTGCATTGTTTGGCGCGGCAGGTCTTGTCTCTGACGTGTTCCAGATATTCGTCACGGAAGTTGTCGAGGGTAGACAGTACCGGATTCGGGGACGTTTGTCCCAGTCCGCAGAGTGCCGTGTCCTTTATCACCCGTCCGAGGGTGGCAAGCGTGTCCAGGTCTTTTTCCGTGCCCCGTCCTTCGGTTATCTTGTTCAGCAGTTCCAGCAGGCGTTTATTGCCGATACGGCATGGAGTACATTTGCCGCAGGATTCTTCGACGGTAAAGTCGAGATAGAAACGGGCGACGGATACCATACAGTCATCTTCATCCATCACGATCATGCCTCCCGATCCCATCATGGAACCGGCTGCCAGCAGGTTGTCGAAGTCAATGGGAGTATCCAGATGTTTCTCCGTCAGACAGCCCCCTGACGGACCGCCTGTCTGTACGGCTTTGAATTTCTTCCCTTGATGCCTCCGCCGATTTCGTAGATTACTTCGCGCAGCGTAGTTCCCATCGGTACTTCGATCAGTCCGACATTGTTGATCTTTCCGGCAAGAGCGAAGACTTTGGTGCCTTTGGAGCGTTCCGTTCCGATGGAGGCGAACCATTCGGCGCCTTTGGTCAGGATAATGGGAATATTGGCGAGGGTTTCCACATTGTTCACATTGGTCGGTTTGCCCAGATAACCGGATTCGGCGGGAAAGGAGGTTTCAAGGTCGGTTCTCCCCGTTTGCCTTCCATCGAGTGGATGAGGGCGGTTTCCTCGCCGCAGACGAATGCGCCTGCTCCGTAACGGATCTCTATGTCGAAGCTGAAATCTGTCCCCAGGATGTGGTCCCCAGTAATCCGTATTCACGGGCTTGCTCAATCGCTTTTGAGGCGGTTGATGGCCAGCGGATATTCGGCGCGGATGTAGACCAGTCCTTTGAGGAACCGATGGAGTAACCGCAGATGCACATCGCTTCTACAATAGAGTGCGGGTCGCCTTCCATGATGGAGCGGTCCATGAAGGCGCCGGGTCGCCTTCGTCGGCGTTGCAGACAACGTACTTTTACGTCCGATACCTGCTTACTGGCAAATTCCCATTTCAAGCCGGTGGGGAAACCGCCCCCACCGCGTCCCCGCAGGCCGGAGCGTTTGATGACGTCGATGACGTCGGCAGGCTGTTTGTTGAGAAGGCAGTCGGCCAGTGCGAAGTATCCTTCACGGGCGATGTATTCTTCTATATTTTCGGAGTCGATGAATCCGCAGTTGCGCAAGGCGATGCGGAGTTGTTTCCGGTAGAAGTCCATGTGTTTGGAGTCACTGACAGTTTGTTCGGTCTTCGGGTTTATGTAGAGCAGCCGTTCGATTCTTCGTCCTCCGATGATGTGTTCGCTGATGATTTCCTCCGCATCTTCGGGAGTGACTTGGGTATAGAACGTATTGTCAGGAATGATCTTTACGATGGGGCCCTTTTCGCAGAAGCCGAAGCAGCCTACTGTGATGACGTCTACTTTGTCGGTTATCCCGTTTCTTTCAATGGCTTTTTGAAGATTTTCAGTGATGCCCTGACTGGAAGAGGCTTTACAACCGGTACCTCCGCAAATAAGAATCTGGAGGTGTGCTGTTCCGGACGCCAGCCCGCAACATTTTTCGGAAACCTTTTCATTACTTTCTTCGCGCAATGAAAGATGGTGTTCCGCTCTCTTCCTGATTATTTGCAAATCATGGATAGATAGTATTTTCATAAGTATCAGAATTGTTAGATTTCTGCAAATATAATTCTTTGTTCGGAATTAGCGCTTTGTTTAGGGAAAATAAATATTCTTCTTTGGTGCCGGCTTGCAGAAGTATGGTATGAAATCTTTATTTTTAACACTTTTAATAGGCGGTGTTAACTATAATAGTAGCATAAAAAAATTATCTTCGCATCGAAAAAGGGCGGATACCCATATGAATCCAACGATAGTTGGGGAGATTCGCAAGAACATTGTGGAGTGACTTATGGGGACCTGCCGGTACTGTATCTGAATGGGGAAATGCTCCTTGTATGAAGTATATATAGCTTGATGGCAAGGATGTACAGCAAGAGTTCCGGCAGGGACGGGGAAACGTAAGTTGCCTCCCTGATACAAAGGGAAAAAAGGGGATTGTGATAGCCTGTAAGTGGTATGCTTGCAGGCTATCTTTTTTGAGTATACTTGAATGTCCGGAGTATGAAGGCAGTCCGTACCGGTGAAAATAAAAACGGGTTTTCTGATACCAGTTAGGTAAATAATTCCTTATTTTCGTATTAAATACGTAGCAAACGTAAATAAGAAATGGAAGTATGAGACGAATTTTGTTAGTTGTGTGTGCTTTTTCCTGAATGCGCACGGGCAGGAGATTCCGTTGCCGGAGAAGATGCCGCAGGATCATCCGAGAGTGCTGACTACCCCGGAAGGAAAAAAGAAACATGGAAGTTGATCAAGAAGAAGCATGGGCACAAGATGTCTTTAACAAGCTGAAAGAACGGACGGAAGTATATACGCGACGTACGGAAAGTCAGCCGGACTGGTTATTATCCCGTTTGGCCATGTACTGGAAGTCGCATGCAACGGAAGTGTACGTGAAAGGTGAGGTGTTCGACCATGCCGGAGGCGCGAAGGCACCTGCCCCGACAGTTCGCTATACCGGAACACGAGGGACGGCCGCTACGCATGGTCGACCTAAACTGGAAGATGTAGTACCTTATGACGATAGTGCGGAAGGAAACGTGACTTTCTGCAACAATGCCTTGAAGGCCGTCCGCAGGAAAGTGTGCATCCGTCCAAGACCGGGCGCAATATTGAGAGTCTGAACTGTGAGATTCTGGGAATTGCCCGTGACGCCGCTTTCCTATTGGATAACGGGAGAAGAAAGTATGCCCGGCTGGCTGCCGGTGTTTTCGATACTTATATGACGGGAATCTATTACAGAAATGTTCCTGTTGATCTGAATCACGGGCATCAGCAGACACTGGTGGGCTGACTTCTTTGAAGTGATCCATGAGGATGCTTTGCATATCGTTGTCCCTTTGTATGACTTTCTCTATCATTATCTGCAATCCAACTATCCGGATAAGATGATGATTTATGCCGGCGCATTGAAGAAATGGGCGGATAATATTATCACCAACGGAGTCCCTCATAACAACTGGGATTTATTGCAGGCACGATATATCATGAACGTGGGACTGGTGCTGGAAGATAATGAAGAGTATGCGGACGGGAAAGGACGCGAATACTATATTGACTACGTAATGAACCGTTCGAGCATCCGCCAGTGGAGTCTGACCAAGCTGGCCGATTACGGCTTTGACTCCGAAACGGGAATATGGGCGGAATGTCCGGGATACAGCAGTGTAGTCATCAATGATTACGCGAACTTCACCCATCAGTTTGACCATAATCTGCAGTATGACTTGGCAATGCCTGTGTTGGCAAAGCCGTAGCGGCCACTCCGCAGTATCTTTTTCCGAACCGGATGATCTGTGGTTTCGGAGATACGCATCCAAGTTACTTAAGTACGAACTTCTTTATCCGGATGATACAGAATGCGCAGGCAAACGGAAAGAAAGAGCAGGAACGTTACTTCACCGCTTTGCTGAAATGTCTGAATCCGGAGGAAGGCAGCGAAAAAGATAGCAAGAAGAATGTACGGGCTTCTGTCAATTCTTTCTTTGAGGACAAGCCGTTGGTGCTGGACCCGAAGGTGGAGGCGGGGAAAATCGAGGATTATGTATCTCCTCTGTTCTATGCCCCCAACGTATCGTGGCTGGTACAGCGCAACGGGATGCATCCGCGCAACAGTCTGATGATTTCTCTCAACGCAAGTGAAGGCAATCATATGCACGCGAATGGCATTTCGATGGAGCTTTACGGAAAAGGATACGTGCTGGGACCGGATGCGGGTATCGGACTTTTCCTGTATAGCGGTCTGGACTATGCGGAATATTACTCTCAATTCCCCAGTCATAATACGGTTTGTGTAGATGGCATTTCCAGTTATCCGGTGATGAAAAGTAATCATTCTTTCGATTTGCTTTCCTGTTTTCCGGCTTCGGCGGAACCGGGTAAAGGATTTACTTCCGTCACCTATAGTCAGGTAGCTTTCCGTGAGCCGGAGAGCAGGGCGGATCAGACTCGACTGATGGGCATTGTTACTACCGGTCCGGAGACAGGGTATTATGTGGATGTATTCCGCAGCCGGAAAGAACGGGGAGGCGATAAAATGCACGATTATTTCTACCATAATCTAGGTCAGACAATGACACTAACGGCTGCCAACGGCACGGACTTGAATTTGCAGCCTACCGAAGAACTTGCTTTTGCAGGTGCCCATCTTTATGCTTATTCCTACTTATATGATAAGAAAGTGGCTACCACCGGTCAGGATGTGAAAGTGACTTTTACCATCGATATGAAGGATAAAGGCGGAGATGATATTTCCATGAATCTCTGGATGAAAGGAGAACCGGAACGGGAAGTGTTCACCGCACTGTCACCGATGACCGAAGGATTGAGCCGGACTCCCCATATGCCTTATAATATAAAGGAGCAGCCTACGCTCACCTTCGTTGCCCGGCAGCATGGAGAAGCATGGAACCGTCCTTTTGTTGCTGTTTATGAACCAAGTACGCAGAAAGAGCCTTCGGCTATTCAGTCAGTCTCTTACTTTGATGCGGAAGAGCCCGGCTTGAAAGATTTTGCCGGTATCTGTGTGGAAAGTAAAAACGGGCGTACTGACCATATTTTCTCTTTGACGGATTCGTCGCAGACCGCAACCTATCAGGGAATGAAAGTGAAAGCGGACTATGCCGTAATCAGTAACGAATATGCGGGAAACCGGACGCTGTTTATAGGGAACGGAACGCAACTGATTGCATCCGGTATCAGTATCCAGACTTCGAGGCTGCTAATGTGCTGCTCGAAAAGAAGCAGGGAAAATGGTATATTCTTTCTTCTGCCCCCTGTAAGATAGTGATTGACGGAAAAGCGGTGCAATCTGGAATAACCACCGAATTGACGTTGTCGGCTGTACAATAAGAATCATTGTTAGATGAATAAACATATCATTGTTTTAATTGAACGATTGTTGTTTTGCGAGTTTTCATAAATATCTTTGATAGAGAATAGGTGAATCGTCTTTATTGTTCGTAATACTATAAAAGAATTTTATTCGGTAATATCATGAAGAAATATTGGTTCTTATTATTAGCTGCATTATTAGGTGGTGCAACTTGTATCTTTGCTAAAGACACACTTGCAACTTGGAAGGCTCCCGCAGGAGTTGCTTTAAATAGTGATTTTACGGTTAAGGTCCGTTTGCAAGATGGAGTCTGGCATACCTTATCTTCTTATCTGATTAAGGTGGATGAGGTAAGAGATACACGACATTATGTAGAAAATGCTTCGATGGCAATTTTTGATTTTACAGGAAAAGTGGAAGTAGCCGTAACCTATAATTTGGGAGAAGTACAGACGGCAAAGTCCGTCCTCTCGTATGATATCCCATTTCAGATCGATGGTAATACAGTAACTTTTACATTAGAGCATCCTCGAAATTTGTCAGTAGAAGTAAATGGGATATTTTTCATAATCTTCACTTATTTACAGGATCTCCGGAAAGAACGATTCCGGACAAAGATAATCCGGAAGTAATTTACTTTGGTCCTGGAATACATACAGTTAAAATGGGGAATTGAGAGTGCCATCCGGTAAGACTGTGTATCTGGCAGGAGGAGCTGTTTTAATGGGGCGTGTCCTAATCGAAAACGTACATGATGTAAAATTGCTAGGAAGAGGAATTATCGATCATTCTATAAAGGAGGTATTCGTATTGCGAATTCCCGAGATGTCTATGTAGAAGGAATTGTTGCTACTCAATGTGCGACAGGAGGGTCGGAAAATGTTACTATCCGTAATGTCAAAAGTATTAGTTATTATGGGTGGGGAGATGGCATGAATGTTTTTGCGAGCAATAACGTATTATTTGATGGTGTCTTCTGCCGTAACTCAGATGATTGTACAACTGTTTATGGCACTCGTTTGGGATTTGAAGGAGGTTGTCGGAATATAACAATGCAGAATTCCACTCTTTGGGCAGATGTAGCCCATCCTATTTTTATTGGAATTCATGGTAATTCTAAAGCTCCCGAAGTTTTGGAAGATCTGAATTATATTAATATTGATATATTGGATCATAGAGAGAAACAAGTCGATTATCAAGGATGTATGGCTATTAATGCAGGTGATAACAATTTAATACGCAATGTTCATTTTGAGGACATCCGTGTTGAGAATTTCCGTCAGGGGCAACTTGTCAATTTACGTATCTTTTATAATGAAAAATACTGTACTGCTCCCGGAAGAGGAATTGAGAACGTATTGTTTAAGAATATATCCTATACCGGAGAGAATGCGGAACTTTCTATTATTGAAGGATATGATGAAAAACGTAAGGTAAAGAACATACGTTTTGAAAATTTGAAAATAAATGGAAAATTGATTGATGATAATATGCCGGACAAACCTCGGTGGTATAAGACTTCAGATATGGCACGCATATATGTAGGACCTCATGTGGAAAATATTGTTTTTACAAGTGATGTAGCTCAGTCACAACGTCGTTTTGTTCATCCGGGTATTACTTATACGCAAGGTGACCTCGATCGTATGAAAGCAATGGTAGAGGCCAGACAAGAACCTTATTATTCTACCTTTTTGAAATTGAAGGAGTCTTCTTATTCATCACTTGATGCACCTGTGGTGAATCGTGGAGAGCAAATAAAGGAAGGGCGATTTAATGCTACAATCGGGGTGGATGGGCGTCGTGCTCATGATTTAGCTCTTCTTTGGCACTTGACAGGAGAAGAAGCCTATGCACGTAAGGCTGTAGAATATTTGAATGCAAATTCTTATTATACTAATGCTAGTAGCCGTGGTACAGGACCGTTGGATAATGGGAAAATTTATTTGTTGATTGATGCGGCTGAAATGATGAGAGATTATTCTGGATGGACACGGCAAGATCAGCAACGTTTCAAAGATATGCTGGTTTATCCGGGGTATAGTAATACGGAAAATTATTCTGCTAAATATGCTAATTATCTGGATGATACAAAAAATGGAGTAACTTTTTATTGGAATATCTATAATTTTGATGCAGCGCGTTTCGGTAATCAAGGATTGTTTGCAGCACGCAGTATGATGGCAATGGCTATCTATCTTGATAATGAGATAATGTATGACCGTGCTTATCGCTATTTACTGGGAATGAAACATCGTAAAGATGATTTGCCATATCCTTCAGGACCGGCTATTTCCAGCGATCAACCCATTCATGTTTCTCCTACTATGATTGATTATAAATTGTTACAACGGAAGAATGATATTCAGGATTATGGTTATGACGAACAGCTTCAATATTATATTTATCCTAATGGTCAGTGTCAGGAATCTAGTCGTGATCAGGGACATGTATTAGCCGGGTTGCACAATTATGTTGCTATTGCAGAAATGGCATGGAATCAGGGGGATTCTTTATATAGTAGTTTGGACAATCGTTTATTGCTCGGGCTAGAATGGAGTTATCGTTATAACCTGTCAAGTATTCAATCTTACAAAAAACAGGAAACACCTTGGGAGCCAACAGGATTAACAAAGGATATGAATGAAGTCACATTTGATAACGGGAAATATCTCCAGATAAAAAGTCGTAGCGGACGTTGGGAGTCTGTGAATATCTCCTCTCATGGACGGGGAGATGTTGCCGGGACAGGAGGAACCAGAGAAATGGCATTGGCACATTATGCGGTGCGTAGTGGATTACCGGCTGAAAAATATACCTGGTTACAGCGTTATCGTGATTATATGATAGAACGTTATGGATGTGAGAATTGGGGAGTAGCCCCGAATTGGTTTTATGAGTGGACTGGTTGGGGGACTTTAACTAAGCGACTGACCCCTTGGATGGCAGGTGATCCGGTTACTTTTTCTACAGGTAAGCGAGTTTCCGGTTTGCATCAATTGCCCAGTACAATTTTGGCTGCTGATTATGATTATTATTGTATATCAGAAAATCCTGAAGGGCATACCTATCATAATATAGGGACAGTACGTGGAAATGAGTATCGTCCGGATGGAGCAGTTGAATTACAGAAAATAGATAATAAATACGTAGTGGTTCAGGTAGAAGACGGCGAGTGGATGAATTATACTGTCAATATCCCTAAAAGTGGAGCTTATGCTGTTTATCTTACTTATTCGGCAAATTCCTCTTCACATGTAGCAATGGCCTCTGATCAGGGATTAGAAATCTCGTCTTCGATCCCTTCTTCTAAAAAGTGGAAAGAAACAAAACTTGGCGAACTTTCACTTTCGGCTGGTGCCTGTGTATTGCGTTTACGTGTTGACAAGGCCGGACAAAAGTTATGTCTCAGTGCTTTCCGATTGGAAAAAGTAGAAAGGGATAGATAAAGTGGTGATATGATATAAGTATGTGTGAAGCATTTTTTAGGGAGTAATTAACGTATTACTTAAGTAATTTGTAGGAAAATATAGAAAAAGGACAGAAAAATGATCATTATGATATTATAAATTACTATTTTTGTGCACTCTGTTACAGGATGATATTCTGATCCTGATAATTGAACCGTTGAGCATGTTTTATATTATAAATGATAGATATATGAAATTATTAATTTTTATTTCGTTATTTGGAGGCTTATTGTTAGCCTCTTGTGGTAGCAGTAGTTCACAAAAAAATGCAAGTACACAAGAAGTAAATCCGGCAGACACTATTTATTTAGGTGATTTACGTGAAAAATTTGAAGGAGATAGTATTTTCTTTAAGGTGGTTGCTCCTGACTTGATGCTGATGGATTACCAGTATTTCTGGGCGGCTACAGAGTCTGAAGCTGTGGAGAAAGGACTGACTAAAGAATATTATAAGCGTGTTAAGAAAGAAATTTCAGAAACCAATGAAGCAATTAAAAAAGGTGTAATGAAAGGTGCGGATGTAAAACGTATACCGGATTTCCAAGAAGGACAAAAGAAATAAATCGTTTCAAAGAGAAATTGATTATTGCTATGATAGATAAAAAGAAGGGAGATGTTAAATATGACTTCTCCCTTCTTTTTTGCATCAATGTCTGGTGAAAGAGAATCATAATTTCATCTGACGTTTTATTTCATCATCCACTACCGTCATCATACCCTCTACTTGCGCCAGTGCCAGCATACGTCCATAAAAAGAATAGCCTGGATTATACCCCTTGTCTTCATCTCCCAGCATCATTCTCCCGTGATCAATGCGCATAGGTAATCCCGGATTTTCTTTCTCAAAGATTCGGATAAGGTCAATGATATGTCCTCTTCCTGCCAGGTGAGAACTTTCAATGAAGTTTCCACCCGGCATGGCGGCTGTGCTGCGTAGGTGTATAAAGTGCGTACGCTTAGCAAACATCTTTGCCAATTCGCGGGTATCATTGTGTTCGCCGGCACTCAAGGAACCTGCACAGAATGTCAGTCCGTTGTGCGGATTGTCTACTGCATTCAGAAACCAGGCGATATCTTCTTCATTGGTGACGATACGAGGAAGACCAAGAACCTGGAATGGAGGATCGTCGGGATGCACGCACATATTCACTCCGTATTCTTCGCAAACCGGCATAATGGCAGAAAGAAAGTGACACATATTTTCTCGCAGGATGTCACGGTTAATATCTTTGTACAAAGTTAACAACCGTTTGAAAAGGACGACCGGTTCTTTGTCTCCTTCTTTGATGTTCCCATTGACAAATCCTTGTGTCTTAACGATAATGGTATCAATCAGATCATCCTTCTCTTTTTCGGTGATCACTTGATCCAGTTCGGAAACTTTATGAAGTTCTTCTTCCGTATAATCCTTTTCAGCCCCTTCCCGTTCCAGTATCTTCATGTCGAAATAGGCGAAACGGATACGGTCATAATACAATGAGCTAGTACCGTCGGGGCAGAGGTACTGCAAGTCTGTACGTATCCAGTCGATGACTGGCATAAAGTTATAGCAAACAGTTTTTATTCCACATTTACCTAGATTGGTAAGGCTTACTTTGTAGTTCTCTATCAACTGTTCACGTTCTGTCCCACCATATTTGATCGCTTCGCATACGGGCAAACTTTCTACTACAGACCAGCGCAGTCCGTATGATTCTATATAGGATTTCAGATCATTAATCGCTTCTATTGTCCATATTTCTCCGTTCGGTATGTCGTGCAAAGCTGTAACAATCCCTTCCACACCTATTTGCCGGAGCATTGGCAAGGTAATCTTGTCTTTCTTGCCAAACCATCTCCATGTTTTTTCCATCATAGTTTCTTCTCTTTATACGCCGCTGAATGCACTGAATCCACCGTCGATAGGCAACATTGCACCGGTTACAAAACTGGCAGCTTCGCTACACAAAAATTGTACGGCACCGTTCAATTCTTTAATATCACCAAAACGGTTCATCGGTGTCTTGGCTAAAACCTTTTTGCTTCTGTCAGTCAGCGAGCCATCCGGATTGATAAGTACGCGACGGTTCTGATCGCCGATAAAGAAACCGGGAGCAATGGCATTTACACGGATGCCGTCACCATATTTCAGAGCCATCTCACTGGCAAGCCATTGTGTAAAGTTAGCTACAGCTGTTTTTGCAGCCGAATACCCCGGCACACGGGTGATGGCACTATAAGCAGCCATAGAAGACACATTGATAATGCAACCTTTTTTCTGCTCTGCCATCACTTTACCAAAGATCATAGACGGATAGACTGTACCGTTCATATTCAGACTGGTCACTTTCTCCCAACAGGAAATGTCCATATCATAGAAGTTCTGATCCGGTTCAAGAGTGGCTCCCGGCATGTTGCCTCCGGCAATATTCAACAGAATATCAATCTGTCCCCATTGGGTAACAATCTCTTCCGCTACTTTTTCCAGACTGGCGATGTCCAGCACGTCTCCAATAATACCGATAACATCCTGACCATATTGTTTAAGTTCTTCTATACGGTTGTCCAGTTGTTCCTGACGGATGTCGATAGCTACAACTTTTGCTCCCTGCTGTACAAAGTGCTGGGCGATATTTCCTCCCAACACACCACCTGCTCCGGTAATTACAGCTACCTTACCGGCAATACTAAATAATTCGTTCATGGTTTTCTTTATTATTTATATGAATTGATGCAAAAGTAGCTGCTTTTTGAATGTGATGTTGTGCTTATTTTTGCAAGATGTTTGTTTATATTTGCAGAAATGTATGAAAGAAAAGAGACTTTTATAAAAAGAATTGAGAAGTAGTGTTTCTTTGGGAGACAGATTGAGTATAATAATTAATTCGTTCGTATATATTGGAAGAACGGATAAACATGAATTTAAATAGAATGAAGAAAAGTATCTTACTTTTACTGTTGGTAATACCGACATTGACAAAGGCACAGAATGTGATGACAGAAACCCGCCGGGAACTGACTTCCCCAGACGGAGCGTATCGGTTCACCTTTTACCAGCGTTCGTTCGGAGAGGATAATGCACGAATGTATTATACGCTGACATATAAGAATCGTCCTGTAGTGGAGGAGGGTGAACTTGGTGTACAGATAGAGAATCAATTGTTTGAATCGGCATTGGGAGTACCGAACGATACTTGCCATTTTTGGTGCGAGAATCTGAAATTAACGGATACTGATCATCGGAAAAACGATGCAACATGGAAACCTGTATATGGAGAACGTGCCGAAGTTCGGGACTGTTATAATGAAATGACTTTAAAGTTTCGTAAAGGTGAGGGACAAGGGATGACTGAAGGCGGTTACGACAAACGTAAAAACTACTTTATGAATATTATCGTCCGTGCCTATAACGAAGGAGTGGCATTCCGTTATCATTTTCCGGAAACGACCAATGGGCTATTTTTACATATTACAGGTGAACGGACAAGTTTCACAATGCCTGAAGGTACAATGGCTTACTATGAACGTTGGGCACAAGGTCCTTATGAGCTTCGTCCCCTGTCAGGGTGGGGAAAAGAGGAAAGTGAACGCCCTTTGACTATGAAACTGCCAGATGGATTGACTGTTGCATTACTGGAAGCGGAGATGGTGGATTATGCTCGTGGAAAATTCCGTTTGTCTGCAGAGAAGCCTTCAACACTGGAAACTAGCTTGTATAGCAGCGTTGACATTATTTCTCCCTACAGTACCCCTTGGCGTGTCATTATGGCTGCCGAACGTCCGGTCGATTTGATCAATCATAATGATTTGGCTTTGAATTTAAATACTCCTTGTCGGATATCAGATATTTCTTGGATTAAGCCTGGGAAAGTATTCCGTTCTGGAGACTTAAAACAGGAGAAAGTAAAAGCAGCCATTGATTTTGCAGCGGAACGTGGCATTCAATATGTACATATGGATGCAGGATGGTATGGCCCGGAAATGAAAATGAGTTCGGATGCTACTACGGTTTCTCCGGATAAAGATCTTGATATTTCTGCTTTATGTAAATATGCAGAATCTAGAGGCATTGGATTAATGGTCTATGTCAATCAACGTGCTTTGGTTCAACAGCTAGATTCTTTATTGCCATTGTATAAAAAATGGGGATTGAAAGGAATTAAATTCGGTTTTGTACAGATAGGTAATCAGCATTGGAGTACGTGGCTACATGATGCAGTCCGTAAATGTGCGGAATATGAAATGATGGTGGATATTCATGATGAATATCGTCCAACCGGTTTCAGTCGTACCTATCCCAATTTGATGACGCAAGAAGGTATCCGTGGAAATGAAGAGATGCCGGATGCGACACACAATACCATTCTCCCTTATACTCGTTTTCTGGCAGGCGCAGGAGATTATACACTCTGTTATTTTAATAGTCGTGTGAAAAACACCAAAGCACATCAATTGGCAATGGCAGCCGTATATTACAGTCCTTTGCAATTTATGTTTTGGTATGATAATCCTGCTATGTATAAAGGTGAGGAGGAACTGGAGTTCTGGAAAGCCATCCCGACTGTTTGGGATGAAAGTCGTGCATTAGATGGAGAAATAGGTGAATATATTGTGCAGGCTCGTCGTTCCGGAAAAGAATGGTTTGTGGGAGCAATGACAAATACAGAAGCGCGTACCATTACGTTAACCACGGATTTTTTGAAACCGGGAACGAAGTATATAGTCAACTTGTATGAAGATGACGACAAGTTGAATACACGTACAAAGGTTCGTACTACTCATAAGAAAATAAAAGCCGGAGATAAGCTAACTTTGAAGTTAAAGTCCTCCGGTGGTGCTGCACTGCATTTTACTCTTGCTGAGTAGAGTTGTGTCTGCGATAGGCCTCTATCGCAGACTTAACCGAACCGTGTAGCAACAGAAGTGCCTCAGCCTTTTCGTAGTCCAGATGGAGTTCTTCAATGATCATGCGCGTTCCCCGATCAATGAGTTTTTGGTTACTCAATTGCATATTGACCATTTTATTTCCTTGCACGCGTCCCAGTTCAATCATGATAGTAGTGCTGATCATATTCAGAATCATCTTTTGAGCAGTACCCGATTTCATCCGAGAACTTCCTGTCACATACTCCGGACCGACAATCACTTCTATCGGTACATCAGCTTCGGTAGCCATCGGCGAATTTGGATTACTGGTAATGCAGCCGGTCAGTATTCCGTGTTCCCGTGCTGTACGCATGGCTCCGATCACATAAGGAGTGGTGCCGGATGCTGCAATTCCGATGACTGTATCTTCACTATTGATATGATGCTGCAATAACTCTTCCCATCCGCGGGACATATCATCTTCCGCATTCTCGACGGGATTGCGCAAGGCGGTATCTCCTCCGGCGATTAGTCCGATAACTACGGTGGGAGGCATACCGAAAGTCGGAGGTATTTCGGAAGCGTCGAGTACACCTAAACGTCCGCTTGTTCCGGCCCCCATATAGAATATTCTCCCACCTTTTTTTACTCGGGGAATAATTAATGTGACCAGTTTCTCTATTTGTGGGATTGCTTTCTGCACGGCATCCGCTACTTTATGGTCTTCAGTATTGATATCTTCCAGAATCTCTTTTACCGATTTCTTGTCGAGGTCATCATAGAGCGATGGTTGCTCTGTTATCTTGATAAATTCCATGATTGATCATTTAAAGCACTAATTCTTTGAACAAACGCTCCAAGGTAGCATCCAAATCCTCGGAAAATCCGGGATGCGGGCGGGATACTTGTATACATGAGCTTTTTACAGCGGTCAGCCACCGGAAACGATCGGGGACATCCATGCTTGCTATCATTCCCCCTTCCTTACTACCCGAACAAATCCTGTCGAAGACATGCAGTCCTTCTTTCAGACAATTCATATCCAGTTCGGAAGAAAACAGTTTCAGTTTATTCTCATCTATCGTATAAAGTGATTTGAGGTATTTGCATCGTTTGGAGAACAGTACAATACCTACATTGATAAATTCTTCACGTTCTACTTTGGGAACGAAACGAATGGTTGCGTATTCATATAAGTGCCTTTCTTGCATGTTGCGCTTCATTTACAAATAGTTCGGAATGCTTGATCCTTTCCTCTAAAAATTGAATATAAATATCTCTCAGGTCTTGTGGAGTTTCCTGTCCTTCCGTCCAGTTCAACCAGTCGTCGGGGACGGTATTGACTATTTCCCGTATCTTATCGGAGGTTAGTAACTGTCTGAATGCCATATCTGTTTCTTTCAGTTGGTCGGCAAATGGCAATAAAACATGATCTTTTATCTGCACGAATGGGGTGAGTGCCTGTTTCTGCCAGTTGGTCCAGCTATGTTGGAAGTAAAGGGAAGCTCCATGATCGATCAGCCATAATTCTTTATGCCACATCAGCATATTGGTATTCTTGATGGTACGGTCCACATTTGTCAGAAAAGCATCCATCCACACAATCTGTGAGGCGGTTTTACCATCCACTTGATGTACGACAGGATCGAAGGTCAATGCTCCGGACAAGAAATGCAAACCGATATTCAATCCACGGCTCCATTGCAGTAAATCCTGTATCTCTTCATCTGCTTCCGTTCGGCCGAAAGCTTCATCTAAATTCAGGAAGATGATCTCCGGTACTCTGAAGCCCAGAGTACGGGCTATTTCTCCTCCGATCAATTCAGCGATAAGGGCTTTGGTTCCGTGCCCTGCTCCTCTGAATTTTACGACATATTTGAACTCATCGTCAGCTTCAGCCAAAGCCGGCAATGATCCGCCTTCCCGCAGGGGAAGAATATATCTAGTTACGTTTGCTGTACGTAAATCCATATCACTCCTTTCTTAATTGAGAATAAAGATACGACGTTTTTGTGAAATTGTCGATGAAAGAGTTCCTATAATAATAGTTTTTTTATATTTTTCGGTTGAGTATACTTTGGTTTCGTTACGTATTACATAAAATAACGATAAATGAATGGAACATGAAACTACTTCGATTTTTAGTATTTGGAATATTAGTGTTTATGTTATGGCCGGAATGTATAGCGGCGGAATGGCAGTGGTCTGTACAAATACCCGGCATTATTTCTAACGAAACTGATGATCATCCACAGGCATTCCTATGGATACCTTCTGATTGTGCCCAGGTAAGAGGTGTGATGATAGGTACTCACAATATGACAGAGGAAACCCTGTTTGAGAATCTTCTGTTTCGGGAGAAAATGTCCGAAATGGGTATGGGCTTGATCTGGATTACTCCGGGCTGGGACCAGAAATGGGATGTATCTGCCGGAAGTCAGAGGGCATTTGAGCAGATGTTGGAGGACTTTGCCGCTATCAGCGGTTACAATGAATTAAAATACGTTCCGATTGTTCCTTTCGGACATTCGGCGATGGCAACTTATCCTTGGAATTTTGCAGCATGGAATCCCGAACGGACATTGGCTGTCATATCCTTTCATGGAGACGCACCGCGTACTAATCTTACCGGATATGGCCGTGATAACATGGAGTGGGGGAAACGTACTATTGACGGCATTCCCGGCTTGATGATCGAAGGAGAATATGAATGGTGGGAAGATCGCGTAAATCCGGCATTGGCGTTTCGCCTGATGTATCCCCGGAGTTGCATCTCGTTTCTTTGTGATACTGGGCGCGGACATTTTGATATTGCAGACCGTACAGCAGTATACCTTGCATTGTTTCTGAAGAAAGCCATGGAGTACCGATTGCCGGAAACGTATGATGTAGATAAGCCCGTGATGCTGAAGAAATTGAATCCGGAAAACGGATGGCTTGCCGAGCGTTGGCATCCTGACCAAAAGAGACGTGCTAAAGCAGCTCCCTTCAAACAATACAAAGGCGATCCGCATGATGCCTTCTGGTATTTCGATAAAGAGATGGCTGACATGACAGAAGAACGTTATCGTCAGGAAAGAGGGAAAAAACCGCAATATCTTGGTTTTGTACAAGAGAACAGCCTTCTTGCATATCACCCGAAGTCTCATGTGAAAGTTGCCGCCCGTTTCCTGCCGGAGGAAGATGGACTAACTTTTCATCTGAAAGCTGTATTTACGGATAGTCTGCATACAACCATCTCCGACGAACATTCATCGACCTTTCCCGAAATAACCCGCATCTGCGGACCGGTACAGAAGGTGAATGATACTACTTTTACTGTTCGTTTCTACCGCATGGGAATGTATAATAAGCGTCGCACAGGAGACATCTGCCTCTTGGCGAGTCATGACGGTGATAATCAATATAAAAGTACAGTGCAGGAACTTAGTTTCCGGATTCCTTACCGTAACACGGAGGGGAAACGACAGTATATACTTTTCCCAGGCATTGGGGATGTGAAGGCAGGGACGGAGTCCGTCACTCTTCGGGCTACTTCCGATTGCGGACTGCCTGTATATTATTATGTGAAAGAAGGCCCTGCGGAAATCGACGGAAACAAACTTGTATTTACTCCGATACCTCCTCGCTGTAAATATCCGTTGAAGGTGACAGTAGTTGCCTGGCAATATGGGCTGGCGGGAAAGGTACAGACAGCAGAGCCGATAGAACGAAGTTTCTTTATTTATCAATAATATGGAATAAAACGAAAGCTTATGAAACGATCAATTAGAATTAATTTCATTGTATTGAGTGTTGAACAGCGCTTATTCGTATCTTATTGAAAAGGATACAAAGAATGATTATGAATAAGAAAAATCTAGTTGTAATAGCATGGTTGGCAGTGTCGACTATGATGTCCGCCCAGTCTGTATACCCCGGTCAGCATCAGGGAAAAATGAAAAAAGAGACAGTGGCTCCAATTCGGGTACAGAGTTTTGATTTAAAGGATGTCCGCCTCTTAGCGAGTCGTTTTCGTGATAATATGTTGCGGGATTCGGCATGGATGACTTCTCTTGATGTGAATCGTCTGTTACATAGTTTCCGGACCAATGCCGGTGTCTTTGCAGGTCGTGAAGGCGGCTATATGACTGTAAAAAAACTCGGTGGCTGGGAATCTCTGGACTGCGAACTTCGCGGACATACTACCGGACATTTGCTTTCAGCTTACGCATTGATGTACGCTGCTACCGGAAGTGAGATTTTCAAACTTAAAGGAGATAGCCTTGTAAATGGATTGACCGAAGTGCAGAATGCACTTAAAGGAGGATATTTGAGCGCATATCCCGAAGAACTGATCAACCGCAATATTCAGGGAAAGAGTGTCTGGGCACCTTGGTATACCTTGCATAAACTTTATTCCGGTCTGATAGACCAATACTTATATGCAGATAATCAGCAGGCTTTGAGTGTGGTGACCAAAATGGGCGACTGGGCTTATAACAAACTGAAACCGCTTAGTGAAGAGACACGCCGGTTAATGATACGTAATGAGTTCGGGGGAATCAACGAATCATTTTATAATTTATATGCCATCACAGGCGACGAGCGTTATCGTTGGTTGGCGGAATATTTCTATCATAATGACGTGATCGACCCACTGAAAGAACTTCGGGATGATTTGGGAACCAAACATACAAATACATTTATCCCGAAAGTAATTGCAGAAGCTCGCAACTATGAATTGACACAGAATGAGACGAGTAAAAAACTTTCAGAGTTTTTCTGGCATACCATGATTGACCATCACACCTTTGCTCCGGGATGCAGCAGTGATAAAGAGCATTTTTTCGACCCGAAGAAATGCTCTAAACACTTGACTGGTTATACCGGTGAAACATGTTGCACCTACAATATGTTGAAACTTAGTCGCCATCTTTTCTGCTGGACCGGTGATTCTTCTATTGCCGATTACTACGAGAGAGCATTATACAATCATATCCTTGGACAGCAAGACCCGGAAACAGGGATGGTAACTTATTTCCTTCCGTTACTTTCCGGCTCTCATAAACTGTATAGCACCAAAGAAAATTCTTTCTGGTGTTGTGTAGGCAGTGGATTTGAGAATCATGCCAAATATGGAGAAGCCATCTATTACCATAATGATAAAGGCATCTATGTGAATCTGTTTATTCCTTCCCAAGTGACTTGGAAAGAAAAAGGACTGACGCTTCTTCAGGAAACCGATTTTCCGAAGGAAGAGACTACTCGGCTCACTCTTCGTGCAGAAAAGCCAAGGCATACTACTATTTATTTGAGATATCCCTCATGGAGTAAAAATGTGAAGGTACTTGTGAATGGTAAAAGGTGTCAGTGAAACAGAAACCGGGTTCTTATATCGCTATTACCCGTGAATGGAAGATGGTGACCGTATTGCGGCCACTTATCCCATGCAGATCGAACTGGAAGCTACTCCCGATAATCCGAATAAAGTAGCTTTGCTGTATGGACCGTTAGTACTTGCCGGAGAACGGGGAACGGAAGGAATGCAGGCACCTGCTCCCTTCTCTGATCCTGCTCTTTACAACGATTATTATACTTATAATTTTCATGTTCCTGCCGATCTGCGTACATCATTGAAAATAGACGTGAAACACCACGAACGAACATTGCACCGTGTGGGAAAAGACTTGAAATTTACTACGGAGCAAGGAGATGTGATCCGTCCGCTTTATGATTTGCATCACCAGCGTTATGTAGTGTATTGGGATTTACAAGATTGATTTAATTTAATGAACAGGCACGAATAAATTATTCGGGTGCATTGAGTAAATACTTCCGCCTCTTCGTATTTGTCTATTAGCATTAGCAAATACGGAGAGGCGACTTTTTAGATAAGGAACCGCTCTCTTTGGAGATTTTTGTGTATGTTTGTCACATGTTTAATATGATAAAGCCCGTTGGCAGGTGAAAAGCACGATTAAATATTTGGTTCTTATAATAATGTGTTGGGTTTGCGGGAAAACTTGCAGGCACAACCCTATATGTTTCGTAATGTCGTTATGTCCGACGGCCTTTCCGGTTTGTTGGTGAATGCTATTTATAAAGACTCGGAAGGTTTCATCTGGTTGGGGACAGACAACGGCCTCGACCGTTTTGACGGTGTGAAGGTGAAGCATTTCGAATTCCACGGAGTAGATTCGGGAAGAAAGAAACGGGTGAACTGTATTACAGAAACCGATAACAAGCAACTATGGATCGGAAATGGAATCGGACTCTGGCGGCTGAATCGCTCCGGTAGTGAATTGCAGAGAATCGTTCCCGAGAAGATCGACTGTGCCGTCAATGCTTTGTTGGCAGATGGAGATGTACTTTATATAGGTACGGAGAGAGGACTGTTTATTCAGAAAGACGGTCAGTTGCTTCAGGTACAGACCGATAAAAATATGCTGGCAGCCTGTAACCGGATCATGGACCTCTGCCTGAATGAGGATAAGAGTGTCCTTTGGTTGGCAACAGTGCAAGGGTTATTTTCTTATTCGCTGAAAGATGGTCAGATCAATTCCTGGCATTTCAGAGAGAATGTTCCCGAAGCCGATTATTTCCGTTGTCTGACCCGCATAGGTGAAACGCTGTATCTGGGTACAATGAGTCAGGGAGTCGTCTGTTTCGATATCCCGAAACAGACATTTGCCCATACGGTTTCTTTGGGATGTGATGTGATATCTGATATTTCCGGTGATGGAAAGGAGACGGTGTACATCGCTACAGATGGAAATGGGGTTCATTTCCTTTCTCACAAAGACCGGAAAGTGGTTCGCCGCTTTTTCCATGATGTGAATGATAAAGAAGGGATTCGCAGTAATTCTATCTACTCACTACTGGTGGATGACAGGGGTGCAGTCTGGGTAGGACATTTCCAAGCCGGATTGGATTATTCACTGTATCAAAACGGACTGTTCCGTACGTACGCTTATCCTCCTCAGTTTAACTCTGCCAATTTATCAATTCGTTCGTTCGTAAACCGGGGACCGGAGAAAGTGATTGGTTCGCGTGACGGATTGTTCTATATTAATGAAGCTACCGGCATAGTGAAAAGTTTCGTGAAACCGGTTCTTACGTCCGATCTGATCCTTACCATTTGCTTCTATGAAGGTGAATATTATATCGGTACGTATGGCGGTGGTATGATGGTATTAAATCCGCAGACGTTATCTCTCAAATACTTTACACAAGGTGATACGGAACTCTTCCAGAAAGGACATATCTTCTGTGTAAAACCGGATAACAGGGGAAATCTTTGGATTGGCACCTCGCAGGGACTATTCTGTTACAACGGGCAGACAAAGCAAATCAAAAACTTCACCAGCACCAACTCTCAGTTGCCGAAGGAAATGTGTATGAAGTAAGTTTTGACTCTACCGGAAAAGGGTGGATTGCTACAGAAACCGGTATGTGCATCTATGATCCGGCCTCACAAAGCCTTCGTTCCAATGTGTTTCCGGAAGGATTTGTACACAAAGATAAAGTACGTACTATTTATGAAGATGCAGAACATAACCTTTACTTTATCCGTGAGAAAGGCCTGTTTACTTCTACCTTAACGATGGACCATTTCCGCAATCAATCAGTACTTTCTACGCTTCCCGATAACTCGCTGATGTCAATAACAGAAGATAATCAAGGCTGGCTGTGGGTAGGCTGCAACGATGGATTGTTGCGTATTAAGGAAGAAGGAGAAGAGTATGACTCCTTCACCTTCAATGACGGAGTGCCGGGACCGACTTTCACTAACGGAGCGGCTTATAAAGATGAAAGAGGACTGTTGTGGTTTGGCAATACCAAGGGCTGATCTATGTAGATCCGAAACAGGTAGATGAGGTACGTGGAAAGGTCCGTCCGATTGTCTTTACGGATATTCTGGCTAATGGAGTTTCTATCAATAAATCGTCTTTGAAGTATAATCAGAACAATCTTACTTTCTGTTTTACCGATTTTGCATATGGATTACCTTCTGCCTTGTTATATGAGTATAAACTGGAGGGAGCGGACAGTGACTGGAAGTTGCTGACAGCACAGAGTGAAGTATCGTATTATGGGCTTTCTTCCGGGACATACACATTCTGTGTACGTATTCCGGGCAATGAACAATCAATGGCCATTTATAAGGTGACTGTGCAGCCGATGATTCCTTGGTGGGGATGGGTGATTCTCGCTATATCGATTATTCTGATCGTTGTTCTAGTGAGATATTATGTGCGGAAATCTGCTCCATTGGTCATGGAAGTACACGAGATCTCATCCGAAGAAGAAGAGAAGAAGAAGACGGTGGAACCACATCCTGCAGAAGAAAAATATAAGGCCAACCGTATGAGCGAAGCCGAATGTAAAGAACTTCATGACAGGCTTGTTGCTTATGTGGAGAAAGAAAAACCTTATATTAATCCCGACTTGAAAATGGGAGAACTTGCCGCCGCATTTGCATACTTCTTCCCATTCCTTGTCCTATCTGCTCAATCAATATCTTAATCAGTCATACTATGACTTTATAAATGAGTATCGGGTTGCCCAGTTCAAGAAAATGGTAGAGGATAATGATTACTCCCGTTATACATTGACAGCATTGGCAGAACTATGCGGCTTCAGTTCACGTGCTTCTTTCTTCCGTTCATTCAAGAAAAGTACCGGAGTTACTCCGAACGAGTATATTCGCAGTATCGGAGGAACGGCTAAAGATGAATAGTAAATGTGCTCCCTTCATTAAGATATTATGCAGGTAAGATTAATGTATTCGGTCAGTAACAAGAGATCGTTTCACGTATGTGATTCCATCGGTTCATGTACGTGATTCATTGGGCTTACGTACATGAGCTGAACGGTTCACGTACGTGAAATGAATACATGAAAGCACCTGAATATATTAGTCAAGCCTTGTTTGTATGTTAAGCTTCTCAGCCTTTGTCTTAATACATGCAGCTTACATAGAACAATATTGGGCGTAAACAACGTACATTCATGGCAAAAATGGTGTTTTTAACATTGGTAGACGTTACCCTTGAATAGTCTGTCTAACACCTGATAATCAATTGAATAAATAGATCGCTTGTCAAAAACAGGTGATAATAGAAATCAAGAACTATTCTATTATCACCTTATTATCACCATCTATTATCACCCTTACTGCTTTAATTATAAGACACTTGTCCTGCCAAGGTGATAAGTGACAATAACCAAAGGCTTTTTATTTCCCAGGTTACTTTGCTCAAATTGATGAGATGTGAACCATCGGTCTGCTTATTATGCCCAAACGGAGTCTCATTTTATAAAGTGAGACTCCGTTTAAAAAGTGTGTAAGTGATTGTAATTCATTTGCTTAAATAAAATAAAGTCTACCTAGATGCGTTGAGATTCATCTCCCTTGTTTTTTGAAATCATTCTCCGGAATTGCCTTTATATTTGCATCGTGTTCAAAACCGAAAAAGATAGTATTATGGAGACAACAGCTTACACTTCCGACAACATTATCACCCGTTCTTACGAGGAATATCATCAGGTAATCTTAAACTATATTACCTATCGGATTGCTCACCGTTATGAAGCGGAGGATTTAACTCAAGATGTATTTGTGCGTCTGATGGATTACAAACAGATGCTCCGTCCGGATACAGTAAAATACTTCCTTTTTACGATCGCACGCAATATTGTAATCGACTATATCCGTCGTTATTATAAGAAGCAGGAGATAGACGGCTATCTCTATGATACGATGTCTGCTTCGACCAATGAAACAGAAGAAAAAATTATCGGTGACGATTTGATGGCGATGGAGCGGATGCGTCTGGCTACTATGCCCAAACAACGTCGGTTGATATACACGCTGAACCGCTTTGAAGGCAAAGCTTCGCCCGAAATAGCCGGCGAACTGAACTTGAGCTGCCGGACGGTGGAGAACCACCTGCTCATCGGTCGTCGTGATATGCGCGAATTCTTCCGAAATTGTATATAATCTTATTCATTAATAAATACCCTTTGTGCTTATGGAAAAGGAATCAGAATCTATGGAGAGACATGCTTATGCCCCATTTAATTTTCAAAACGAAAAATTAATACTATTTTAAACCTCAAATTTAATTGTATGAATAATATCTTAAAAGTACATCGAAAGAATCTTGTTCTCTACGATGATTGCTTCTGCCTTGTTGACGGGAGTTCCACAGAGTGGACGTGCGGAAACGGGTGAAGTGCAGACAGCGATGCAGGCTGCCACGGTGAAAGGCTTGGTGGTGGATGCCAATGGCGAGCCGATAATTGGTGCCAGTGTGTTGCTGAAAGGGACTACGAACGGTACGATAACGGACATAGACGGCAACTTCACGCTACAGGGCGTGAAGGCGGGCACTCTGGTGATTTCTTACATCGGATATAAGACGCAGGAAGTGGTGGTGAGCGGTAATGCTTCGCTGAAAGTGGTGCTGACGGAAGACTCGGAGGTGCTGGATGAAGTGGTCGTTGTGGGCTACGGTACGCAGAAAAAGGCGACTATGACAGGTTCTGTGACGGTGGTCAGTGACAAGATGCTGGAAAGTAAAGGTACGATATCTAGTCCTGTGCAGGCATTGCAGGGACAGGTGCCGGGTGTCATCATTACCCGCAGTTCTTCGGCTCCGGGCGATGAGAGCTGGGGGATGAGCCTGCGCGGTGCAGTTTCTAAAAACACGACGAGCCCGTTGGTGATTATCGACGGTGTGGAGTATGAGAGCGTGAATGAACTTCGGCTGCTGAATCCTTCGGACATTGAGAGCATTAACTTCTTGAAGGATGCTGCCGCTTCCATTTATGGTAGCAAGGCTGCCGGTGGTGTCGTATTGGTGACAACCAAGAAAGCAAAAGAAGGCAAGACGAGAGTAGAATATAACGGCTCGGTGACAGCGAAGTTTATCGGTTTGTCTCCTGAATTGATGAGCCTCGACCAATGGGCCACCTCGTTGATAGAGACCCGTACCAATGATGGTTTTAACGATGATGATACTTGGATGCGATATGCTAAATTGGCTTTAGCGTATAAAACCAGTATATCAACTTGAATAATACCACCAATCCTTTTAGCGGGCATTTACCGATGTTGCTGATTTTGTATTCTTTGATACCGACTGGCAGGATATCATGTGGGGACAGCTGCTTCCACCCAACATGAGCTGGCTATCTCCGGTGGTACGGAGGCTTCCAAGTATCGTCTGTCTTTAGGTTATATGTTTGATGACAGTAACTTGAAGTGGGGTAACAATAATAATAACCGTTATAATCTGCGTCTGACCAATAGCTTTAAGCTGTCGGAGAGGGCATCTATCGAATCGGTGATTGCTTATAACCGTCAGGATCAGGTAGCTCCGACTCAAATCGGTTCCGCTCTGACCACCGGTGTGCAGCAACCGGGATTCCCTTCGGCAACAGCGGACGGAAAACCGTATGCCTGGGGTACGTGGGGCGGTCCTAACTGGTATTGTGAATTGGGCGGTGATAATAAACTCAAGGTGTCGGCTATCAATATCAGCGAAACGTTTAACTATTCGATATTGAAGGGCTTGAAATTCTCCGCCACTGCGGGTTACAATACATCTACCGCCACTCGCGATACCCAACAGAAATCGATTGAATGGTATAATTATGCCGGTGATCAGTTAGTCCGTACTTCTCCTACCGATGCGGAAAGCTCTTATACGAAGACGAATGCGCGGACGGATTTTTATTCTGTTTCCGGACATTTGGAGTGGTCGCATCTGTTTGCAGACGTACATGATGTAAAGTGATGGTCGGTTCTCAATATAATATGAAAGAGTATGAATACACTTATATTCGCGCCATGGGAATTCTTCCTTCGCTGGAGATTCCTAGCAGTAAGGACGGATTGATTTATCTGACGAGTGACGATAAAACAAACTCTTCAAATGGCAGGAAGCGGTGTTGTCTTATTTCGGTCGTGCCAATTATAACTATCGCTCCAAGTATATGTTGGAAGGTCAGTTCCGTTACGATGGTTCATCCAAGTTCCAGCCTGAGAACCGTTGGGCTTTCTATTGGGGTGTTTCCGGTGGATGGCGTCTTTCGGAAGAAGCCTTCATCAAGAAATTGAATTTCATCGATGAATTGAAGTTGAGAGCTTCCTACGGTAGTGTCGGTAACCAGTCGGGAATAGACCGTTACGACGGTGCGCAATTGTACAACTTCAAGGCGACTCAGGAGCTTTGCTAGGCAATGGAAGAGTGTCTTATGTCGATACGAATGGCAAGTTGCCAAGCTTCGACCGTACTTGGGAGCGTATTCATAATTATAATATAGGACTTGATTTCGGTTTTCCGTAATCGTCTGACGGGTACTGCCGAGATGTTCTGGAAGAAGAGTGACAATATGCTGATTGACGTGATTTATCCGGGCATATTGGGTGACAAGGCTCCTACGGCAAACAAAGGAAAGTTCAAGGCTCACGGTTGGGAAGGTATGATTAACTGGGCGGATAAGATTGGTGACGTGAACTATCATATAGGCGGTACGTTTACCTACACAACCAATGAACTGGTGGACAATGGCGGTAGCGGTGTGATTCAGGCCGGAAAACGTTCCGACCGTGAGGGGTATCCGTTGAACTCCATATTCGGGCTTCGTTATTGCGGCAAGATTCAGACTGAAGAACAATTGCAGAAATATGTGAATAAATACAAGAATAACAGTTCTATCGGTACGCTGAATAACTTGCGCTTAGGTGACAATATGTTTGAGGACGTCAACAAGGATGGAAAACTGGATGCGGAAGACCTTGTGTACTTGGGTACGGATGATCCGAAGATGCAGTTCTCTATCAATGCAGGAGTAGAGTGGAAAGGACTTGATTTCTCCATTGTTTTTCAGGGAGCGGGAAAACGCACTGTATGGCGTGAGAAGAGTACATGGAGAATTCCGATGCGCACAACTTACCAAAACGGAAGTAACCAGTTTATCGGAAATACTTGGACCCCGGAGAATACCGGCGCTTACTATCCCGCGTTGACTAATAAGTCAGAACTCAATAACTACAACTATCAATGTTCTTCTTGGTCGGTAGAAGACGGCTCTTATCTGCGTTTGAAGAATGTGACATTGGGATATACCTTACCTTCCTCCTTGCTGGCCAAGACGAAAGTTCTTTCAAAAGTTCGCTTCTATGTGTCGGGCTCCGACCTTTGGGAACACAGCAACATTAGCGACGGTTGGGATCCGGAAGCCAGCAGCGAGGTGGACAATGCAAAGCGTTATCCGTTCTTGCGTACCGTGACCTTTGGATTAAACTTAACTTTTTAATTGGAACGAATTATGAAATATACATTAAAAGCTATTTTGGTAATGGCACTAGATGCTTGACTTATTCGTGTCTCTTGACTTAGACCCGAAAGACCAGATTGCCGATGGTAACTACTGGCAAGAGGCATCCGATTTCAAATTGTTTGCCAATCAGTTTTATGGTTGACGCGCGATTTCTCGAACAGCGTGTACGATGCGCCTCATTCGGACAAGCGTTCGGACTTGATTCTGATAAATCCGGCACGAATGTGTACAGCAACGGAACAAACTCCATTCCGACAGGGATAATAACTATACGGACAATTACAATCGTATTCGCCGTACTAATATTCTTTTGCAGAAAGCGGAAAGCTATGGAAATCAGAGTGACATCGAACAATACATAGGCGAAGCGAAGTTCTTCCGCGCTTACTGTTACTTCGAATTGTTGCAGCTTTACGGGGATGTCATTATCACGAAGAAGCCGTTGGATGTGACCGATCCGGAGATGAAGGTAGCCCGTAATGACCGTAGCGAGGTGGTTGATTTTATGATTCAGGATTTGAAAGACGCTGCCGGACAGTTGCCGCTTACTTCTGCGGTAGAAAATGGAAGAGTGGGAAGCGAGGGTGCTTGGGCATTCTTGTCGAGAGTAGCTCTTTATGAAGGAACCTGGCAAAAGTTTCGTGGCAATGAAGCGCGCGGTAAGGAACTGCTGGACGTGGCGGCAAAAGCGGCCAAAGAGGTTATCAACAGCAAGAATTTTTCATTGTACACACCGGCGATATTGGGTGATAGTGCGCAGAAATACATGTTTATTCTGGAAGACGTAAAATCCAATCCGGCAGGACTTTTGAAAGCTTCTAATACAGAGTATATATTTTCTCGCCGTCATGATGAGACCTTGAATCCCATCGGTAAGAACATCACGAAAGAATGCCTTGCCAATGCACAACAGATTGCGCAGAAATTCGCTGCCTTGTATCTTTGTCAGGATGGGCTTCCTATAGAAAAGTCTTCCTTATATTTGTTTAAGGTGGATGGAATCATTGCTCATGAATATCAGAACCGCGACAACCGTATGCTTTATACCTTGTGTGTGCCGGGCGGTTATTATTGGAGTAATGAAAACTCCCGTGTCAACTGGACGAGTGATGCTGCCGACAAGGCTTCGGCTTCTATCAAAGGGTATTCGCCTGCTAATGGTAGTGGCTACGCTAATCAGAAATGGGCGGCGGAACGGAAGGTGCAAACCAACAGTGAAGGCTACGATTATCCGGTGATCCGCTATGCGGAAGTATTGCTGAACTATGCGGAGGCGGTGTACGAACGTGACGATGCTATTTCGGACGATGATTTGAATATCTCTTTAAATCTGGTGCGTAACCGTATTAATAAGAGTATGCCGAAGTTGAGTAATAATCTGGTGACTGCCAACGGATTGAATATGCGTGAGGAAATCCGTCGCGAACGTACCGTGGAGTTGTTCAACGAAGGATTCCGTATCGACGACTTGAAACGATGGAAAACCGCTGAAACGGAAATGCCGAAAGACTTCCTGGGTATCAAGTGGACAGGGACGGAATACGCAACCAAATGGCCGAATGTTTCTTACGCGAAGAACAGTGACGGTTACATCATTTTGGAAACTGGACGTAAATGGGAGAGCAAACATTATCTTTACCCGTTGCCTACCGACCAGTTACAATTGAACCCGAATCTGAAACAGAACCCGGGTTGGGGAGAATAATCTTTCATTCATAAAACTATAATCAAGTATGAAAATAGAAACTCGATATATAAGAACCTGCAAGGAGTGTCAATGGGGATCATGGCTGCTTCGCCTGGCTTTGACCGCATGCGACAAGGATAAGGAATTTACGCCTGCCATGCCCGAAGCGAAATTGATTAATTCGATTACGTTTGATGTCAGTCCGACATTGCCGCTGGCTATCGGAATGGATTCAATGATTGTATGTAAGGTGGAAGCTCCGGAAGAACTGGAAGACCGGACTATTCTTTGGAGATCGACGGATGAGGCTGTAGCGCGTGTGTCTCAAGACGGTACAATTACCGGCGTGGCGGAAGGTACGGCGGTTATCAGTGCCACTCCTCCTATCGGTTTTGGGGTTACGGCTTCGGTGACTGTCACTGTGATTCCTCAAATTATTAAGGCCGAAAGCGTAACGCTTGTCAATCCTCGCGAGGGAGAAGTGATTTTTGAAACAGACCGCCTGCAGTTTAAGGCTCAAATATTACCGGCAAATCACACTTATTCTTATTTGACGTGGGGAAGCAGCGATGAAAACGTAGCTACCGTTTCGAAAGATGGATTGGTGACTTGCGGAAAAGCCGGAACGACAACTATCAAGGCTTATACGCACGATCATAGCGAAGTGGTTGGTTCGTATGAACTGACGGTAGTGGAATATATTCCGGTAGAGAACGTGGAAGTCAAGCCTTACACGGATCCGGTCTGCATTTCTATGGGAGCAATCAATCTGGATGTAACTTATACGCCTGCTGACGCAACACTGGGTTCTGTCACCTGGACATCCAGCAATGAAGAAGTAGCTACGGTAGACTTGGGTGTGGTTACTCCGGTAGGATTCGGTATAACTGAGATTACGGCTACTTGTATAGAAACCGGTGCTACTGCTTCCACTGTCATCTCTGTTATAAACGGATGGTGGATCTGGACTCCGGAGAATAACTTCTGTGGTCCGCAGACTAAAAATTCATGGAATCTCTCTATTCTTAATCCGCAGATGGGAGATGGTTACTGCCGTATATACTTCCCTGCCACTGCTTCGGGAAAGAAATGGCGTCAGGATATAAAAATCCAGTGTGGTAATAACGCAATGTTCCGTGCCCACCGGGATTATCCTATATTCGTAGTGAAGAATACAATACCGAAGGGAGGTGACAATACGTGGGATGTACGTGATTCGGGCAATCCGCACAGTAAAGACACGTCAAACTCTTATGATCTTTCTGACGGCACGCGTCTGATTTATATGGATCTTACAAAGAAGTTTGCAGAAAGTTCTTTTGTAGATGCGGAAGGTTTCCACGACTTTAATCTGTTCCAAATCAAGGTGGCTGACATTCCTTATGAGAATGTCGATCCCAATGCAGCTTGGTATGATGTCTACTGGATTCGTACTTTCAAGACTGTGGATGAAGCTATCGCTTTTGCCGAAGCGGAGATTGCGGCAGGCAAGTAGAGTTGAATAATAACCATTAATGAAAACAACATGAAAAAGAATTTTATATTTGCTTTAGGACTTCTATTGGTAACAGGCTTCTCAGCCTGTTCCAGTGAGATAGAAGACGGAACAACCGATATAGACAGCTGGCCTATGCCTTATATTGAGGTGGAAGGGCGTTATACCTATCAGCATCCGTGCGCCATGTTTAATGAAGCCGATTTTACCCGTGTAAAGACAATGCTTGAGGATGGTACGGCTCCGCAGGCGGTGAAGGATGAATTTGAAACTCTGAAGAATAGTACTTACACTCCGACTACTTATGTGGCATCTCCTACGGAATGGATTGTCAGAGGAGATCCAACAGGTACGGGAGTGGATAAGGAAAACTATCCAAACGCCATGCGTGATGCATCCGCAGCCTATCAGATGGCTTTATTGTGGAAACTGACCGGAAACGTGGATTATGCCAACGCTTCTATCAAAGTGATGAACGATTGGGCGGACAAATGCAAAGGCATTACGTCCAATGACGCTAACCAGACGTTGGCAGCTGGCGTGCAGGGCTATACGTTTGCTAATGCGGCGGAGATTATGCAGACTTACAATAACTGGACGGATAAGGATAAGTCGGACTTTAAACAATGGATGCTGGACGTGTTTGCCAAAAAGAATCTTGATTTTCTAGAAAAACACGGAGGGCAGTGTGGTGATCACTACTGGTCTAACTGGGATTTGGTCAGCTTGTCTTCTTACTTGGCCATTGGCATTCTGACGGAGAAGGATGACATGGTGAACTATGTAGTGAACTATTTCTATAATGGAGTAGGAAACGGTTATATCGGGAAACTGATCCGGGGCACTTTCACCGATCCATTGGGTAGCGGTGAAGGGATTGCGCAGAATCAGGAGAGCGGACGTGACCAGGGACATGCGATGATGACTGTTGCCGTAGCGGCCAATCTTTGTCAGATGGCTTATACTTTTATTTGGGCAATCCGTCTGTGCCGCAACTCGATTTCTTTGCCAACGACAACGCTATCATGAAGATGGGTGAATATACCGCACTTTTCAACCTGCGTGACGGAGCCGACCAAGCGAATACAACGGGTGCATGGCTGATAACAAAGGACATGATGCCGTTCAATGAATATAAGTATTGCGTTGATTGCTCATGTTCTAATAAAAGTCACGGAGCGATCCATACGTCAGTAGCAGACGACGCTGGTCGTGGCGGTCTTCGTCCGGATGGGAAATCCTCTACAACCATTATGCGAAAGTGAAAACCTGAATAGCGGTTACAAGTATGCCAAGCAGGCGGCAGACAAGATGCGTCCGGAATGTGGTCCTGACGGTAGTAGTCGTTACGGAACGAACAGCGGTGCGTTCGACCAGTTGGGATGGGGCACGCTGATGATGTATCGCGAATAAAAAAGGTATTATGAATCGCAGATAACCTGTCAGCTCGATTATGACTTCTTTATAATCGGACTGACAGGTTTCTTTTAATAGTAGAGACGTATGAAACTATTTTCTATCAAAATATAGTAGCTATAGATACTACTGCCGCTGCTCCCAAAATGGGGTCTATCTTGTTGTACCCTTGTTCTTTATTTAATGAAGTAGCGATACAAAACGCTTTTATCGGAAAAGCAAGTGTGGCGGACAGGCAGGAGAGGGCAAAAAAGATAGATTGGATAGATTTAGAGAAAAAGAGGGGGAGGATTAGGTAAACACTGAATCCCCTTCGTATATATAGGAAAACAGGTTGGTAAACGGGCTAGTTTTATATATAAGGTAGATTCGCTTTCAATAAAGGTAGAAAGAACTTGTTTTCAGGAATAACACTTGAATTTAGAAAAGAATTATTAGTAAGGTAATATGCGTAAAAAGATTCTGTTTATAGCAGGAATGATGGCTTGCTGTACTTGGGCGAGTGCACAGGAAATATCCCGGACCTGGGTTGCTGATAAAGGCGATGGTACTTATCAGAACCCTGTTCTATATGCCGACTATTCCGATCCGGACGTATGTGCGGCAGGAGATGATTTCTATATGACGGCTTCCAGTTTTAATTGCATACCGGGACTTCCTATACTTCATTCCCGTGATCTGGTAAACTGGTCGCTGGTGAATTATGCGCTGCCGGTACAGGAACCCAAAGAGTTTTTCGATAAAGCGCAGCATGGGAAAGGTGTATGGGCTCCTGCTATCCGCTTTCATAAGGGAGAATTTTATATTTATTGGGGCGATCCGGATTATGGAATTTACATGATAAAGACTAGAGATCCGAAAGGAGCATGGAGCAAACCCGTATTGGTGAAAGCCGGAAAAGGAATGATCGATCCGACACCACTTTGGGACGAGGACGGAAAAGTATATCTGATACATGCTTATGCCGGCAGTCGCAGCGGAGTGAACAGCATTCTGGTAATCTGCGAATTGAATGCGGAAGGAACGGAAGTGATCTCCGATCCGGTACTGGTGTTCGACGGAAATGACGGAAAGAACCATACGGTAGAGGGACCGAAGCTCTATAAACGGAATGGTTACTATTATATTTTTGCTCCGGCAGGCGGAGTAGCTACCGGTTGGCAGCTGGTGCTTCGTTCAAAGAATATCTATGGTCCCTATGAATCAAAGATTGTGATGGCGCAGGGGAAGACCACTATCAACGGTCCGCATCAGGGAGGCTGGGTAGATACAAATACAGGAGAATCGTGGTTCGTCCATTTTCAGGATCAAGGGGCTTACGGACGTGTCATCCATCTCAATCCGATGAAATGGGTGAATGACTGGCCTGTGATCGGAGTGGATAAAGACAAAGACGGTTGCGGAGAACCTGTCACCACCTATAAAAAGCCGAATGTCGGAAAGACGTATCCGGTAGCTACTCCTCCGGAAAGTGACGAGTTCGATACAAGGCACTTGGGATTACAGTGGCAGTGGCATGCCAACAAACAGGATACCTACGGATTTACGACTGATTTGGGATATATCCGGCTCTATGCAGGCAGCCTTTCCAAGGAGTTCGTGAATTTTTGGGAAGTGCCTAATCTGCTGCTGCAAAAGTTTCCCGCCGAAGAGTTCACGGCTACTACCAAGCTGACGTTTACCGCCAAGCAGGATGGAGAGCAAGCCGGAATGATAGTAATGGGATGGGATTATAGTTATCTGTCTGTCCGTAAAGCCGGCGACAAGTTTATCCTGCAACAAGCCGTATGCAAAGATGCGGAACAGCAGCACCCCGAACAAGTGAAAGAACTGGCGAGCTTTCCGGTGGAATATCTGAAAATGCCAGGAGTGGCTGATAATGAGTGGAAGACCGTTTACTTACGGGTAAAAGTAGCCAAAGGAGCCGTTTGCACCTTTGCCTATAGTCTCGATGGAAAGAAGTACACAGCAGCGGGAGAACCTTTTACTGCCCGGCAGGGAAAGTGGATAGGAGCGAAAGTCGGTTTGTTCTGTGTCACCCCTAATGACGGAAATCGCGGATGGGTGGACGTAGACTGGTTCCGGGTAACTAAATAATAAGAAAGAATAAGTGAGAATAAAAAATAAGAAACTAACACGAAGATATAGAACGAAAAAATGAAGAAGATTGTAGCAGGGTTGGTTGTAGTACTAGGCTTTTGTGCATGTGCCCATCGGACTTCCGGTACGTTGGATGTGAATAAAGCTCTGGATTATTGCGCGGAACAGACCCAACGTTCACTGGTAGAACTGAAAGGAGACTCGGGTATAGACTATACAATGATGCCACGTAATGTCATGGCAGACGAACATCATTGGAACTGTCGGAAAGCAACGAAGGAAGAATGGTGTGCCGGTTTCTGGCCGGGAGTATTGTGGTATGATTATGAGTACACACAAGACAAGCATATACTGGAAGAAGCCGAAAAGTTTACGGCATCCTTAGAGTTCCTTTCCCGCATTCCGGCTTATGATCATGATCTGGGCTTCCTGGTCTTTTGCAGCTACGGCAACGGATATCGCCTGACCAAGAACCCCGCTTACAAACAAGTGATTCTAGACACAGCCGATTCATTGGCTACTTTGTTTAATCCGGTAGTCGGCACGATGCTGTCCTGGCCACGGGAAGTAGAACCCCGCAACTGGCCCCACAATACCATCATGGACAATATGATCAATCTTGAGATGCTTTTCTGGGCAGCAAAGAACGGTGGTAATCCTTACTTATACGACATCGCTGTATCTCATGCCGACAAGACTATGAAGTGTCAGTTCCGTCCGGACTATATCTCATATCATGTAGCGGTATACGATACTATCACAGGTAACCTGATTAAAGGAGTGACTCACCAAGGATATGCGGACAGCACAATGTGGGCACGTGGACAAGCGTGGGCTATTTATGGTTACACCGTAGTCTATCGTGAAACGAAAGACCCAAAATACCTTGACTTTGTGCAGAAAGTAGCCGATGTCTATCTGGAACGCTTGCCCGAAGACAAAGTGCCTTATTGGGATTTCAGTGCTCCGGGCATACCCGATGCTCCGCGTGATGCTTCGGCGGCTGCCGTAGTAGCTTCCGCGCTGCTCGAACTGTCTGCCTATCTTCCCAATGGAAAAGGCAAACACTACAAGGATGCCGCTATCGAAATGCTGACAAGCCTGAGTTCCGACAATTATCAGAGCGGTAAAAGCAATCCGGCTTTCCTGCTCCATAGCACAGGCCATTGGCCGGCTCATTCGGAGATAGACGCTTCTATTATCTATGCAGACTATTATTATATAGAGGCATTGCTTCGTCTGAAACGTCTGCAGAAGGGGGAAGGAGTATTGGGACAGAAATAAAAAAGGGGATGTGTCAGACTTCCCTTTTAACGAAATCATCCTCGCCACAGATGGTCGTAGCGAGGATGATATTTAATTTATGAGGGTTTCAACACATCCTCTTTCTTTTTACTGGTTAGGGTTTAGGTTATTATTTCTTTACCTTGATGATGTCATAATTCAGATCGCTGACAGCTTCTTGCAGGCTATCGTTCACCAGACGCAGGGTAGTGTCATTTACAATCACGAAGTACATTGGAGCCTCACCATCATTCGGAGTTAACTTAACAGCTTTGGTAGGTTTTTTGTTCACTACTTTTTGGATAGTCTGTTGTTTTCCTTTAGAAGAGAAGGTTTTGTTCTTACCCTGACCTTCTGCATCGAGGTAAGTCATATCCAGTGTATACGTGGTATCTACACCGTCAGTTGCAGCGTTCAGGGTCAATACGTAGTCGATACCCGGACCGTCGGCAGCAGGGAGTGTACCTTCATAAACTTCGGTCACTTCTGTGATCGGAGCCATTTCTATAGAAAGACTGTCTGCTTCTGCCTCTGCGGCTTTGTTGGCTTTTGACTGGCAAGATGCCAAAGCAGCTACGACTGCTGCTAACATAATTACTTTTTTCATCGTTAAGTGCTTTAAGTTAATATAAATATAGTGAGCTTACTGCTCGGGTTATTTCTTCTTTATTCTTCTTCGTCCCGTTTGATGACCAGCAGTTTGTCTACCCGTCCACGGTCCATATCTACTACTTCGAATTGCAGGTTCTTGTAGGTGAAGATATCTCCGGCTTTCGGGATACCGCCCAGCAGGAACATTGCCAATCCTCCGAGGGTTGTGAAGTCTTCGTCCTCCAGGTCTTCATAAGATAAGATTCCCATCTCTTCCATAAAGTCCTTGATGTTCATCGAGGCTTCCACCAACATCGAACCATCCTGTCTTCTGACGATATCTTCCTCTTCCGTATCGTCTTCTTCAAGGATATCTCCGAAGATGCTTTCGGTAAGGTCGTGCAGGGTAATGATACCTTCTGTACTACCATACTCGTTAACAACAACTCCGAACTTGTTTTTGTTCTTCTTGAACAGCTCTAAAATTTTATTTGCATATAAACTTTCGGGGATAAACAGAGCCGGGCGGGCTATTTCGCGCAGATTGAACTCCTTTTTATTGCCTACCATCAGAATAATATCTTTGACGGATACCACACCGATAATCTCGTCTTTCCGCTCGTCCACCAACAGATATTTGCTGTAGTGTTCTTCTTCGATTGTCTTCATCACCTTGTCTTTTGTATCGTCGGGATGGAAGATGACAAGGTCTCTGCGGTGCGTCATCAGTTCATTGGCACGTTTGTCCGAGAAACGGAACACATCACGCAGCATTTCCGTCTCTTCCTTGTCGATCACTCCCTGTTCGGAGCTTTGGTGGAGAATCATTTTGATCTCTTCCTGTGTCATCGGGCGTTCTTCGTTTTTTACGCCGATGATTCTGTTCAGCAGGCGGGTGGAGATACTGAGCAGCCAGACGAACGGATAGGATACTTTCGTCAATAAAATCATAATCGGACTGAACAAGGTTGCGTATCGTTCCGGATTACTGAGGGCAATGGATTTGGGAACCAGCTCTCCGATGATAAGAGAGAGATAGGTGATGATTACCACAGTGGTGATCATGGCCAGATTACGTGCATAGGCTTCCGCTCCCGGTATGAGGGAGAAGAGCGGAACAAGGTCGTCTGCGATAGCGACACCACCATAGGCACCGGATACGATACCGATCAGGGTAATACCGATTTGAATGGTGGACAAGAACTTTTCGGGTTCTTCCAGTTGTTTCAGTACTCCACGTGCAGATTTGTTGCCTTTTCCGGCGAGAGTTTCGAGACGTGCTTTGCTGGATGATACCAGCGCAATTTCGTACATGGCAAAGATGCCATTCAGTACAAGTAAGAGAAGTATGATAAGAAATTCCATAAATGGATTTAAATGATTATTGCCGTGAAATTACATGAAATCACGACATCATGCAAATATGTGCTGTATATTAATGATTTTTTAATAAACAATTGGTGCGGAATGGTGATGTATTCTTTGAAATGAGGGGGCTTAAGAACAAAAGAACATATTCCGAGGTTGCAAAGTAAATGCTCTCGGAATATGTTCTTTTGTAATTTCTGATCTTGAGTCTTTTTTATTGTTTGTATTTATCAGCCAGTTCTTTAGCACGGGCTACACGTTTGGCAGTGTCGGGGTGTGAAGAAAACATTCTCTGCATGTAGGAAGATGCGGGAGCCCCATTGGACAATTCGAGAAGCTTATTCAGTGATTTGTACATACCATAAGGGTCGATGTTGTTTTTTACGCAGAACTCTACGCCGTAGGCATCTGCTTCGTACTCTTGTTTCTGTGAGTATTGTGCGCCGGCAAGTGCTTCTGCCATTGCTCCCAGTTCAGAGTCAGTCAGTTTGGCGACCTGGCTGCTGGCTGCTCCTGCCGCATTCTTTACAGCCGAACGGAAATATGCATTCTTCATTGCGTCTTTAGAGTCGGTATGGATGACATGACCGATCTCATGACCGATTACTGCCATTACTTCTTCGTCAGTCATGACGTCCATCAGTCCGGCACAGATACGCACGCTGCCGTCACCACAGGCGAAAGCGTTAACGTCCACTACTTCATATACGCCAAAGTTAACTTTCATACCATCTACTTCTTTGATGTTTCCGGTCAGTCTTTCCAGGCGTTTTCCGTATTCGCTGTCCGGTTTGGTCAGTGGGTTATGCTTGTCCATCCATTCCATATACTCCTTGCTCATAGCAGCAATGTCGGCGTCAGATAGAGAGATTGCTTGTGCGGCATCTTTTCCTGCTTGAATAGCTTTGCCTAAATTGAATTTCTTGAATTGTGCTGAAGCGTTAAAACAACTCATGCCCAAAAATAACAGGGCTACTAATGCAATTTGTTTTTTCATCATAGTGAATTTTTAGTTTGTTATTATATAATATAGTGTTAGTATTCAAACGTGATTCCCAAAGTCGGCAGCAGTGTACCGCTTTCTTGCTTGAGCGACTTCATGACATACCGTTGTTCGGCTATCGGTGCGTCCGGATTCTTGATTACTCCGGTGCTCATTAATACATCTGCCTGTTTCAGCTTGCTGCCCGCGATATTCTGCAGATCGATGTAGAAACCCAGCATACAGCGCTTCAGATAGAATGTTTTGTCTATGCGGATATCTACCTGAGTGAAGGCCGGGAGCCGTTCTTCATTGTATCGGGTATAGTCGTAATACGGTTTTCCCTGTGCATTCCAGGCTGTTACCAGAGATGACTTGTCGGCATCATAAGGAGTATAGGGGGCACCGCCTATACAGCTGACTTTCATTCCGACGCTCCAGTGCCGGGGGAGATTCAAGTTGAAAATAAAGCGGTTGTCCCATGCGGAAGCGATGTACTCGCTTTCCTTATCAGTACGATATTCGCTTTTAAAGAGCGTGAAAGATGAGGCGAGATTCAGTTTCTTGGCGATCAGCCATTTAAGGAGAAGCTCTGCTCCGTAAGACCGTCCCTGTGCGGTGGAAGTAAGCAGCTCGTTGCCAATCACTCCGTAATCGTTTCCTTTGCAGGTCAACGGAATGCCGTCGGCTACGGAAAGAGGAATTTTGTCATAATCTTTATAGAATCCTTCGACGGATACTTCGAAGGTATCGCCCTTTCTCCAGTTCAGTCCTACGCTACCCTGGCTGACTTGCATATAGCGGAGCGCATACTTGTTGGCATAGAGTCCGTTATTGTTTTTAAAGCCGAGAGCGGTGTAGGGAGGCAGTTGATAATAGAGTCCTGCGTTTCCGCTCAGCGACCAGTGCTCCGTCAGTTGATAGGAGAGCGACAGGCGGGGAGAAAGCTGGTCGGACAGGTCTTTCATGGCTGCCGAGTAGTTGTTGGCATCGGCACGCAGTCCCAGAGAAGCCGTAAAACGCTCGTCTATGGAGGTGTAATTGACTGTTCCGAAAAGTCCCCAACGCATGATGCCCAGATAGGTGTGGTAGTCGAACGTCTGCGCACGGTCGGTGTATACCTTCTGAAAGGTGGTGTTGCTATACTGGCTATAGTCCAGACTGGTTCCGACGGTGACTTTCCAGTTGCGGAAAGACGAACTGTTCTCAAGACGGAGCTGAGTATTTTGTTCCGTAGAACGGAGGCGGAGCATCAGATGCTCCGGATCGCTTTCATCGTTCTGCTGATATTTGGTGTTCCGGTTGTTCAGATAACTGTGACTGGCAACGACCGACTGCACATGCGCCCCCGCATAGTGCCGGTATACGGCTCCGAGAGTGAACGTCTCCTGCTGAATTTTAGGCAGGTAACTGAGGATGTATTCGTTGTCTTCATCGTCGGCTTTGGTGTTTAGTTTCATCTTATCAATGCCGCCCAGCCCTAGTACAGTCAATTCATTCCGGGCGTCAAACCTTGTTTTCAGCTTGAACTGCGCATCCGTAAAAGTCGGCAGAAAGGGCAGCCCGAGCATATCAAACAAGAATTGCAGGTAGGACTGACGGACGGAAACCAGATAGGAAGTCTTTTTGCCCAAATGTCCGTTGGAGGCAAGGGAGACTTCGGAAGCTCCGAGAGTAGCTTTCAGGGAATTGCGTTCCATGTCCCCGTCGCGCAATTTGAAGTCGAGCACGGAACTGAGCGCATTTCCTTTGTCTGTCGGGAAGGCTCCGGTATAGAAGTTCACTTCCGTATCAGGTCGGCATTAAGGATACCTACCGGACCGCCCGATGCTCCCTGTGTGCTGAAATGGTTGATATTAGGGATCTCTACTCCGTCCAGGTAAAAGCGGTTTTCGGAAGGTGATCCACCGCGTACGATTAGGTCGTTACGGTATCCTATCGGTGAGAAGGCAACTCCCGGATAAGACTGTACGATGCGTGAGATGTCCCGGTTGGCTCCCGGACTCTTTTCTATTTCCTGCAGTCCGATGATGCGCAGGCTGACCGGACTTTCAATGTCCCGGCGGAAAGGGGAGGCGGTGACGGTCACTCCTTCCAGTTCCGTCTGATTCTCTTCCATCTCTATTTGTATATGTAGGTCTCTGGTCGAAAGTATGTATTCGGGGGTAGTGACAGTTTTGTATCCGATAGCGGACGCTTGCAGGCGATAGATGCCGGGCGGTACTTGCCCGATCGAGAACTTACCTTCGGCATTCGTCACTCCGCCTTTATTGAGTCCGACAATCATTACATTGATAAATTCCAATGGCTGACGGCTGGATTTATCAATGACTGTTCCCTTCACTTGGTGGACAGGCTGTGCCAGAAGGAAGGATATGGTTATGTTGCAAAACAGCAGAAGCGACAGTAGTCTTTTCATGTTATTTGTAGTTTAGCGACTGCAAAGTTAATGGAAAATAGTTTCACATTTCAATTTTATGTTCTATTTTTGTGGGAATAATAAAATCTGGTTAAGTATGAAAACCGTAAAATTGATTACCTGTAATGACGCGATGAAGGCGCATATCCTTCAAGGGGCGCTGGAGAATGAGGGCATTGAATCTATTCTGCATAATGAGAACTTTTCTACTTTGTATAAAAGTTGCGTGAGCAGTATTGCGGGAGTGGATATTCTGGTAGCGGATGAAGATTATGAGAAAGCCGTTCAGGTGCTGAGGCAGAACCAAAGCTGGCCCGAAGAACTGACGCTCTGTCCTTATTGCGGTTCGTCCGATATTAAATTCGTATTGAGAAAAGGACACAAACTGCGTGCTGTTGGCGCGGCTGTACTTTCCATGCTGGCAGCGGCGCCTCCAGGGGACAATCATTGGGAATATACTTGCCAGCAGTGTCATCAGACTTTTGAGACACCTGTTGCCGAATTTCAACCTTCGGGAGAAGACGAAGAATGATTGGATCTAAACATATTATAAACACAATGAAAAAGAAAAAACTTCTATTAATCGCTCTTTTGTTAGTTGGGGCAGCGTCTTCTTTTGCTGCCAAAGTAGATACGTTATTAGTGAAAAGTCCTTCCATGAACAAGGACATCAAGGTAGTAGTAGTCACTCCGGATGCGGCATTGGGAAAGAAAGCTACGGCGTGTCCTACTGTTTATCTCTTGCATGGTTTTGGCGGACATGCCAAGACGTGGATTGAGATTAAACCCAATCTGCCTCAGATCGCGGATGAGAAAGGAATCATATTTGTTTGCCCGGACGGAAGTACCAGCTGGTATTGGGACAGTCCGAAAGACCCGTCTTTCCGATATGAAACTTTTGTCTCATCGGAACTGGTGAAGTATATCGACGGACATTACAAGACAATCACCGACCGCAAGGGGCGTGCCATTACCGGTCTGAGTATGGGCGGACATGGTGGTCTGTGGACTGCTATCCGTCATAAAGATACCTTTGGCGCTTGTGGAAGTACAAGTGGAGGCGTAGACATTCGTCCGTTCCCGAAGAATTGGGACATGGCAAAACGCCTGGGGGATTATGAATCTAACAAGGAAATATGGGATACGCATACTGTAATCAATCAGATTAATAAGATTCAGAACGGGGATTTGGCAATTATCTTTGATTGTGGCGAGGCTGACTTCTTCATTCAAGTGAATAAGGATTTGCACAACCGCTTATTGGAAAAGAAGATCGATCATGATTTTATCACCCGTCCCGGAGGACATACCGGAGAATACTGGAATAACGCTATCGATTACCAGATTTTGTTCTTTGATAAATTCTTCAAGAAATAAAACCGGAAAAGCTTGACTTTTGCATCCGGATGTCGTATCTTTGGAGACATAATCATATAGTAGATTGAAATTAAACTACGATAGAAGGAGGAAGTGAAAACTTTCTCCTTTTTTTGTGTACTACTTGGTGAGGAACTGTTCAGTTCGGTGCTGGGAGTGGTTCAGCTCGGTGCTTATTGAAATTTAGAAGGTATGTCGGGAAGAATTAGAAGGTATGTTAAGGCAAATTACATACTATGTTAAGTGTAATCAGATGCTTTGTTAGGTGAAAACGGAGGCTTTGTTTCGATAAACAGGCTTTTATGTAGCGGAAAAGGTCAGTCGGAGTTAAGAATCTATAAATCTGCTCTTGACAAGAATCGGGTTATTCAATCGTAATTGAGATCGTGCGATTCAGATAAGATATACTTTTGCCATTACCATATTTAGTGCTGACCTTTAGACTGACAGGTTTCTTGTTTTTATCAAAGCTATAAGTATATTCGGTTCTTTCGGTGTATGTGTCACTGGTTTCTCCGGATAAGAGGCGATAGTAAGGTGTTGTGTCGGTTTGCCAAGCATGCCGGCAAACAAGGTTTCACGATGGAAGGAAAGGGGATAAGTATCCGCCACCAGCATACAGGGAAGACGATAATAATTGATATCTTCTCCCGTTTCATAATTAGTCTGAAGCTTTCCGTAACCGGTGGATGATTCATAGGGCAGTGAAGGAGAGATGGTGGAAATTAAATCGCCCTTGTCATACTGTAGAGAAAGTGTGCGCGACAACTGCATCGCTGCTTCCTTCCGGGGCATAATCTTTTCATTCACTTGTGTCAGATAGCCGTCCGTATATGAAAAGGTATATTGTCTCTTCTGGTCGAGAGAAGCATATTCGCATTGCGTGGCGTATCCTTCTTCGTTTAGGGTGTATTTACGCTCAGTCCCTATTTCGTCTGTGAAAGTAACACTGCTTCTGTTGTTTCCGTATTGGATGGTAAGCGAATGGCTGATGATCTCTGTCAAGTCCGCTATCGAAACTTCTTGCGTGTAGGTATAACCGGTCAGCCAGGCATCTTCGTAGCGAAACTCTTCTTCTTTAGTAACGTCAGATACTCCGATTCCATCGGACTTGCAAAATTCGGAGAACAGCATCTTGCTTATTTCCGGGTCAGGAACTTCTGTGCCTGCTTTTTCTTCATCATCCGAACAACCGAACATTACTATCGCACACAACAGAAGTGCTATCTTTTTCATACTTGTTTATTTAATCCGTAACCCTCCGGCAAATCTTCTGCTGGCAGGACTGCTGACACTTTTTTCTATCTTAATACTCTTGGTACTTCGAGTTTCTTCTTCTTTGTCTTCGTCTTTCGGCGGATAGGTTCCCTCCAATGTCTGGATGGCTATGCTTAGCATTCTTTCTTTAGGATTGCCGAAAGGGAGGAACTGGCTGTAATCAGTAGTCCCGTTAATAGACGTTTCGCTTATTTTGAATTTATCGCTGGGAACAAGCACGAATGCGTCTTCGCCTGCATCATGGTCGGAGTTGTAAACGGTGCATACCACCGGATTGACAGACCAGCGGTAGGTTTCATTGATGAATTGCTCTGTAGCCACTGTTTGTCCCTTGCTTGCGCTACCCATGACAATAATGTTAGGAGCCTGCTCCTCTTTGTATAGGCTGGTCAGTAGCATTTCTGCTGCTCCGGCTGTTGTTCCGCTGGTGATTGCTACCAAAGTGTTTTGATTCAGATTGACACCGGTCTTCAGCACCTCCTGATCGAAATTGATGGTCGCGTCTTTGTCCAAGTTCTTGTCGTTATATTCCAGATAAGCCATCGGAGTGCCCATTCTTGCATTTGGCACAAGGATGGTGGCAAGTAACTGAACACAGTCCAGCGATCCTCCTTCGTTATAGCGAAGGTCAAGGATAGTGGCTTGTACGTTGGCTTCCTGAAATATCGTTGAGACTTTACGTAATTCATTATTATACTTCTCCGGATCGTCATTGGTTCCGGCGGTGAAGCTGTTGTACATCAGATAGCCGACTTTAGCACCATTGTCTAAAGTCAGAATTTCGTATTTATGTACCGGTTGGTCTTCTATAGACTGGGCGGCTCCCAAATCCAGCGTGACACCGTTCGGTACTACTTTATACACCATAACCGGTTCTTCCGGTACTTCTTCCCCCTTCGGGCTCTTCCTCGACTTCTTTCCATACCCCCATCGAAAGTTCTCTTGCTATTGTACCTTGCAGTAGTTGCGTTTCATACTTCTTGCTGATATAGGAAGTGTCTACTTTCATAATCCAGTCACCGCGTTGGAGTCCGGCTTTTTCGGCGGGTGATTCGGGGATAACATAAGTAATCAAGGCATTGTATGCCGTATCGTTATCCTGACTCTTGACGAGCGAGTAGTCGAATCCATAGGTTGGCAACGGAGCTTCCAGGACAGAATCTACAAAAGAGTAGCTGTCTTTGTCCCATTTTGCTTTGGATAAGAAGGTGGCAGGGTCCTGAAACAGGTTTACTTCATCGTAGCCAGGCATATATTGATACCACAGATAATTCTGTTGCATGATATCATACATCCATGTATCCAGTTCAGTCAGGTGGGCATATTCCGGCCAGCGGTCCACACCACACGAAAAGAAGCTGCTGACAGATACGACGATCAGGGCAGGTATAAGTAGTATTTTGCGTAAATTCGTCATCTTAAAAAGCTTTTCAGTGTGCAAATGTAGGAAATACTTTGCTTATCTACCACATTTATGGTATAAAAATGCCTTCAATATGTGATAGGCTGTTAGCAAATCCCGCCTTATCTTTGCAACATCGAAAATGATCAATAGGTATTCATATAAATAGAGAGAGAATAATTAGAATCCAAAGAGAGTGATATAGAGTAAATGATTTTTGGATGGACCGTAACCTGACTTTGATAAAGATTTAATGAAACAGATTTGCTGATGTGCTAATTTGTCGGTGATTAATACATTGGCATCTTAGCACAACTTTTGTTGTTTAACGAATAATTATGATGATGAATATAGCTGCATTATTGTCCGGAGGTGTCGATAGCTCTGTTGTCGTTCACCTTCTTTGTGAGCAAGGATACAAACCGACTCTTTTCTATATCAAAATAGGTATGGACGGGGCGGAGTATATGGATTGTTCAGCCGAAGAAGATATTGAAATGTCCACTGCCATTGCCCGTAAGTATGGTTTGTCCTTGGAAGTCGTGGATTTGCATAAGGAGTATTGGGAGAATGTGGCCGCCTACGCGATTGATAAAATAAAGAAAGGACTGACACCGAATCCGGATGTGATGTGTAACAAACTCATCAAGTTTGGCTGTTTCGAACAGCAGGTCGGAAAGAATTTCGATTTTACGGCGACAGGGCATTACGCCACCACCATCCGGCAGGACGGCAAGACGTGGCTTGGAACAGCCAAAGACCCTGTTAAAGACCAGACGGATTTCCTGGCCCAGATAGACTACCTGCAAGTTTCCAAACTGATGTTTCCTATCGGCGGACTGATGAAGCAGGAAGTACGCGAAATCGCAAGCAGGGCAGGATTGCCCAGTGCCCGAAGAAAGGACAGTCAGGGAATTTGCTTTTTGGGAAAGATTAACTATAATGATTTCGTTCGTCGTTTCCTGGGAGAGCGGGAAGGGGCGATTATAGAACTGGAAACCGGAAAGAAAGTGGGCACGCATCGCGGCTACTGGTTCCATACGATCGGACAACGGAAAGGACTTGGATTGAGTGGCGGTCCCTGGTTTGTGATCAAGAAGGATGTTGAGGAAAATATCATCTATGTCTCTCATGGATATGGAGTCGAAACGCAGTTTGGCAGTGAGTTTCGTATCAATGATTTCCACTTTATTACGGAGAATCCGTGGAAAGATGCCGGAAAGGAGATAGATATTACCTTCAAGATTCGTCACACTCCTGAATTTACGAAGGGAAAGCTGGTACAGGAAGAGGGCGGTCAGTTCCGTATCTTATCTTCTGAGAAGTTGCAGGGCATTGCTCCCGGTCAGTTCGGGGTGATTTATGATGAAGAAGCGGGGATATGTGTAGGAAGTGGTGAGATAACCCGATAGGCTGTTCCCTTTCAGAACTGAACCGGCTGTCAAATATAGTATTCCGCTAAATCCACAATCCCTGCACGCATCGCGTACTTGGTAGCTTCGTGCACATTGTTGACTCCCAGCTTCCGGAAGATATTCTTTCGGTGGCTGTTGATTGTATGAAAGCTGAGGTTCTTTTCTGCCGCTATTTCTTTTGTCGTCTTCCCCAGTGCAATTTCTTTGAGGATATTCTTTTCTGTCTGCGTCAGCAGATGATCATCCACCGTTGCAGGGGATGCGGCGGAAGAAGCCGTTCCCGAAAGCAGCAGATTGCTGACATGATTGCAGATATATCGTTGTTTGCGTGAAGCGCATTGCAGGGCTGACATGATTTCCTCTTTTGAGTTATCTTTCATCACTACTCCGAAAGCCATACTGCTGAATAATACCTGCCGGAGAAAATTGATACTTAACTCATCGGAGAACAGAATCCAGTCGGCCTCTTTAAACCGCTCCTGCAGGACGATCAGTTCGTCCGCTCCGGCAAAATCGAATAAGGTATAATCCAGAATAACCACTGCTTGCGGATACAGGCGCAGCTGCTGAATCAGTTCGGCCTTGTTGTCAGCTTCTAAAAGAACGGATACATCCTTTTGCCGGCTTAGCAGAAACATCATTCCTGCCTTGCTGATATCCTGATTATCTGCGATGATATATTCCCTCATAATGATCAATTAAAAAAACTCCGCTACAAATGTACGCATTTTGCGCGATTTGTAGCGGAGTTATTCTTATATTCTTCTGTTCGGATTACCAGGCACGTCCTTTGAAGATGTTTGACTGATCCAGTGGGACGATGTTACCGTTCAATGTCAGGTTGTTGTTATTGAAGTTCGGGCTGATAGATACCGAAGCATTGTTGTTACCGCTGCTCATATTAATAAATACCTGAGCTGAGATACCGATGCCCTGTACACTGAATGAACAGTTTACATTTCCTTTCTTATCGATATTCATCTTCATGTCCGAAGAGTTACCGTCTACAGTCACACCACCGATACCGTTAGGGCCGGGATAAGGAGTGTTGAACGCTGTCTGTACAGTGGCTCTGTTTCCGTTCATCAGGACGAAGTTAGTGTTGGAAGTCACGAAGGAACTCATACCGTTACGGAAGATCACCTGATTGGCTTCCAGAACAAACTGTTTGTTCTTCAAAGCCTGTACAGCCTGCTGGTAGGCTGCCATGTCCTGTACCTGTTCTTCTGCGCGAAGTTTTGCTCTTTCTGCGTCTCTTTCTGCTTTTCTGTCTGCGCGGCGGATGGCTGCGTTACTTTCCTGTGCATACATCATTGTGCTCGCACTTACTAAAACTAATGCTAATAATGCAATAAACTTTTTCATAACTTTTTTTTGTTTAGGTTTAATACGTTGTTCGTTTATTGCAAAAACAAAGTGTATGCCAGATTGTTCACGGGCGTTTTACAATTTTATATCCGATAGCTGCGACAGCGATACTCATTAAAGGACTGATAATGTTGAAAAAGCAATAGGGGAGGTACACCAGCGTAGGCACACTCAGAATGGTAGCCTGCGTCATTCCGCAGGTATTCCATGGGATCAGTACGGATGTAACGGTTACTGAATCCTCGGTGGTCCGGCTGAGCAGGCAGCTTTCGTAACCTTTTTTAGCATAAATGTCGCGAAACATATTACCGGTCAGGATGATGCTGATGTATTGGTCGGCAGTTGCCAGATTGAGGAAAAGCCCCGAACAGACGGTAGCCGATACGACGCTGACCGTTTTCTTCATGAAACGTACGAAGAGCGATGTGATGCTTCCCAGCATACCGCTGGCTGTCATTGCCCCGCCGAAACACATGGCACATAATATCAGCCAGATGGTATTCATCATTCCCGACATACCACGGGTGGCAATTAAATCTGTCAAAACAGCATTGTCGGTCTGCAGGCTTGTCTTGCCGTAGATGGTCATCATCAGTCCTTTAAACAGGGAGTCGAAGTTGGAAACGGCAGCCCCCGAAATTTCCCGCAACAAATCCGGTTGGAAGATCAGAGCGAAAATGCCCGCCAATAGAGTGGACAGAAACAGGGTAATGATGGAAGGCACTTTCCGTGCAATCAATATGCCTGTTGCTATCGGTATAATCAGCAGCCACGGGGTGATATGGAACTTTTCGTTCAGGGCAGCTGCCACTTCCGCGATGTGCTGGGTATTGCTGGCGTCATGAGACAGACCTGCTACCGTAAATATAGTCAGTGTGATGATCAGTGAGGGCACCGTAGTAATCATCATGTAGCGGATATGACGGAAGAGGGGCGTGTCCGTGACGGATGCCGCCAATATGGTCGTCTCGGACAAGGGAGAAACCTTATCGCCGAAATAGGCACCGGAAATGATAGCTCCCGCAATCCAGCCTTCTTCAAATCCCTGTGCCTTTCCGATGCCCATGAGAGCAATACCGATGGTGGCGATCGTTGTCCATGAACTTCCGGTCATAACGGAGATCAATACGCAAATAATACAGGTGGATGTCAGGAAGAAACTGGGATGGATAATCTGCATCCCGTAATAAATCAAAGTGGGCACTACTCCGCTAATCATCCAGATACCGCTTAATGCGCCGATAATCAGTAAGATGATGATGGCTGTTGTCACTCCTGCTACGTTGTTCGTGATTGCCAGTTCGTAGTCTTTCCAAGGGATTTTGTAGAAAGCCATGCCGATAAGGATACAAATGGCGGTGGTAGTAAGCAGCGATATCTGACTTCCGCCATTGAGGGCATCACTGCCAAATACACGAATGGTGGCGAATAGTAATATCACTAATACGACAATGGGCAATAGTGATATGAGGGGAGATGGAGCTTTCTTCATTCTAAATATAACGCTTTATTATTTAATCTGGTGGTTTAGGTTTCTTTATTATGTAACTACCGGACCTTCAATGATGTCGGATGCTTTATTGATTTCAGGCATCGATTCCGGTAAATGTCTTTAGAGCGTATCCTATCAGGAAACTGATACCTGCCACACTGAAACTGAGTACAGCCATTTCCGTAAACCGCTTTCGGAAGCTTTCTCCACGGGCTACGGAATAATAGTAGTTGAAAAGGGCAATGATGATAAGTGCCATGGTCAGCATCACTCCCAAAGCTACGATTACATTGCTGATCAGTATAAACGGAGTAACCAGTGACACTACCGTGATCAGATAGGCGATTCCTGTATATACAGCTGCTTTTACCGGATGTTTCTTATCATCCCCTTCCGATTTGGTAGAAAGATATTCGGAAGATGCCATTGACAGTGCAGCGGCTATCCCTGTGATACTGCCGGTCAGTGCTATCAGTTTACTGTCACTCAAGGCAAGTGTGAAACCTGCCAGTGCACCTGTAAACTCAACCAGCGCATCATTAAGTCCCAGTACGACCGATCCCATATATTCCAGCCGTTCTTCATTGATAAGTGAAATCAACTTTTGCTCGTGCACTTCTTCTTCATGTGCCAGCCGTTGTAGGTCCGGTATATGGGCATATTTATCATAATTATTATGGGCATTTTCCTCACTGGACTCCATTAATTTGATGGCGAATGTGATACCTAGTATGCGTGCCAGAAAGTAGAAACGGGCGATACGCTTATAGTCCGGACCGATTTCTTTTCCTGTATATTTCTTGAGGATAGCGTAATGCGACTTTTCTTCTGCTGCTATCAGTCGGAGCGTTTTGCGGTTATTCTCGTCTTTTTCGATAGATGCGAGCCGTTCATATAAGATGCTTTCTGTTATCTCGTTTCGTTGAAAGCGGGTGAATTCGGCAATATCCTGTTGGGTTGGAATCATTTCTTTATTTTTTTGGTCGCGCAAAGATACAATAAAAAGACAGAATTCTTTTTGCCTTGCCGGACAGCACAATAAAATTTATTATAAGTTTATATTTTATTGGAATATAGATGCTTTCCTGTTACACCGGATTCGTCTTGCGCCTCAGCCACCAGTAACGGATGAAGAGTACGCCGGTCAGGATCAGTGCGATGGACAGTCCTGTGTAGAAGACAGATATAAAACTTTCGGGCAACAGGTGGAAGCTGCGGATGGTGATGCCCATACAGATCATAAAGATCATGACGATCCAGCTTTTGACATCGAAGAAGGAGAAGCAGTTCTTCTGTTCCTTTTCCGTTCGATCCTTTGAGTATGCTTGTAATAGAGTCTTTTGAAGATTAATACGAAGAACAGCAGAAGAGACGATGGTTGCTTCTCCTATCTTGAACATCCAGCCTTCGGAGTTATTAAGCCATGTAACGATGCCTATTCGCAAGATATTGGCACCGGCGATAATCCAGACGGTGCCTGCTGTGATAAGTAAGATTTCTTTGTTAACTCCGTATTTCATGTTTCCCTTTTTGTATTAAACGGTTTACTGCTCCGTTTTGTTGACTCACTTCTTCGACAAAGTTGTAATTAGTAAAGAAATGCAGGTCAGTGTAGCTCCAATTCCAATAACACCATGCCATCCGTACAATTGCCAGAATGTACCTGCAAGGAAGGTTCCCAGGAACCGCCGACGAAGTAGGTCGTCATGAAAATTGTATTGATGCGGTTGGAGGCTCGGGGTGACAGTTCGAAGATACTGGTCTGATTACTGAGCTGGATGCACTGCATACCTATGTCGATGATGATAATTCCCAGAATGATACCAAGGTAGGTGTTTTCTCCGACGAAGAAGAGTAGCCATGAAAAGAGGATCAGTCCGCAACCGATGAAGTTGAAGCGGCGGACACCCACTCTCTTTACGTATTTCCCCACAAAGGAGGCGGTTAATGCTCCCGCCACACCGCATAATCCCAGCAAACCGATGATGTCGCTGTTGGCATGAAAGGGGCTTGCCCCATCTTGAAGGCAAGGCAGGACCACATGGCAAGAAGGGAACCGAAGTTTAACGCCGCACGAATGGAATAAATGCGTAGCTGCGGAAACTCTTTCACCAAAGCCAGGAGGGATTTCATCAGGTCGCCGTACTTTCCCCGGAAGTTGGTCTGAATATCGGGAAGGACTTTGAGCACGACAATCGCGCAGACGAACATCATGGCTGCGGCGATGTAATACATTTCGCGCCATCCGAACAGTTCGCCGACGAATCCGCTGACCACCCGTGAAGCAAGGATTCCGGTCAGCAAGCCCGATAGGACGATCCCGACATTCCTGCCTTTGTTTTCCGGACGGGAGAACTGGGCGGCTATGGGAATGAATATCTGCGGAATCATGGAGCAGGCTCCGGTGAAGAACGAAGCAAGGAGTATCAGATGGATATTATCTGCCAAAGCAATCGTCAGCAGGGAGAATATCAGGACAAAGAAATTGACAAGGATAATCTTTTTCCGCTGATACAAATCACCTAAGGGAGTGATAAACAAGAGTCCCGCTGCATAGCCTATCTGTGTGACCATGGCAATCAGGTTGGTACGGAATTCTGATATGCCAAGTTCATGGCGTATCATATTTAGCAGCGGTTGGATATAATAGATGTTGGCTACCGAGACTCCTGCCACAATGGCGAGCGTCCACAGGATGGATGCCGGCAGACCTCCGTTTTCTTTTAATGACTGTTTCATGCCGCAAAGATAATGAATATCACTCAACAAAGAAAGTGGTGGAGATGGTATTTCCTTCACCGTCTACTGCCGTCAGCGAATGTTTGCCGGCGGCGGGTTGCAGGGAGATTTTGTGAAAGTCCTGTGTCTGTGCTTGGTAGGTCTCGTCAAGATGCCAGAAAACGGTAGCGTTAGGATTGTTGTGCGCCAGTTCTACAGTCAGGAAACCTTTGCTGCCATCCAGTTGCTTGGGCAGTTTGATGCGTGCGTTCATCGGAGGATATATAAATTGCATCGGCTGGAAAGTATCTTCTCCGCATCCGGCTTTAAAAGGAGGCAGCGGTTTATACTCCGGATGATGTTGCTTGTAATACCATTCCCATACGGGTGGCAGTGTGAACCAGCTTTTTCGAAGCGTAGGCTCCGTGTTGGCGCAATTTTCATAAATACGCTGGCTTTCATTGGCTGATAAAGTGACGAGATGGTGATAGGGGCATGCCTCTGTCCGCAGTCCTGCCGGTAAAACAAGAAGTGTGTCCGTTTCATCACAGAACCGTCCTTTCAGATGTCCCGATTTCCGGCAGACCTCTGCTTCGACAAAGATGCCCGCAGGACGTGTAAACCACGAAGAGGAGGGAGCAGATTAAAAATATCGAATAGTACGGGGCCGGCTGTCTGTGCACCTACCAGCCCGGGTTTTCCTTCTCCGCCGATTTACCCATCGGAATCCGTAGCTTGTTCCGGTTTTCCATGCAATGGTCTGCATGGAAGGAATGGATTTCCAGTCGATCTCTTCGGGACGGTTGACTTCTTTCAAGGCATCGAATGTCTGCCATACGGCGCCGGGCTGAAAAGGATCGGTTGATTCTGTGATTCGGCTTGTCGGGAGCAACAGGCTGCAAGACCTTTGCGGCAGTTGCAACAAACTGCGTCCCATCATTGCGTATGCGTTTGTTACATCCCATAAAGTGGCTTCCGCTCCTCCCAGAATAAGTGATAAACCATAGTGGGAAGAAGAACGGTTAATCGTCTTTAGTCCGATCTGTTGCAGGAAACTATGAAACTTCGGGACTCCGTATCTTTGCAGCATCGTGACCGCGGGAATATTTAATGAACGCGCGAGAGCTTCCGAAGCGGGAACAGCCCCTTCGAACTGCATACTGAAATTCTGTGGCGTAAATCCGTTGATATTGACAGGTACGTCCGGCAGCAACATATCCGGCAGTAAACTTCCTTCCTGTAACATCGCGTAATATAAGAAAGGTTTGAGAATACTGCCCGTACTTCTCGGAGCCTGAATGACGTCCACTTGATTTCCTCCCTGCTTTTGGTCGAAATGGACGTTGCCGCAGTATGCCACCACTTGATTGCTCGGAATGTCAATCACCAGAATGGCCAGATTACGAATATCACTTCGCCTGAATTCGTTGCTCCATCGTTCCGCCAGGTCTTCTATCTGAGTCTGAATGCCCTTGTTGATGGTCGAACGGGAGTATTCGCCGTTTCGTTCCTGATAGAACCGGCTGACCAGATACGGTGCGATCTGTGGGAGCGGATGAGGCTCATCGGGAAGTGGCTCGCTGATAGCCAGTTCGTAGGTAGACGAATCGATGGTTTTCTTTTCGAGAAGCTGTTTCAGCAGGCGGTTTCGCTTGTCAAGCAGCGTTTTTCGTCCTTTGGACAGATGAATCATGGCGGGCGCGTTGGGAAGAACGGCAAGCATGGCAGACTCCGCCCACGATAGGTCATCGGCAGAATGTCCGAAGTAGCGCCATGCGGCGGCATCCAGTCCCACTACATTTCCTCCGAAAGGGGCATGGGAGATATACATGGAAAGAATTTCTTCTTTGGAAGCGCGAAATTCCAGGCGGGTGGCCCAGATCATTTCAATCAGTTTCTCACGGAAGGTGCGCGATTCGTTCCGTGCCAGGCGGATGGTCTGCATGGTCAGCGTACTGCCTCCGCTTACGATGCGTTTATTCTTCACATTCTGATAGAAAGCTCTTCCGATAGCGAACGGATTGACTCCCCAATGGTGATAGAAATGTTTGTCTTCGAAAGTAATGAGGCATTCCTTGATCTTTCCGGAGTCGTGTTTCGGGAGGAAATCTCCATTGGCCGTCGGAGGCGATGCGTGCACCAGCAGTTCCTCGTTCCGGTCCGTCACTACTGTGGAGTAGGGGACATGAAAAGGTGGCGGGGAAGACAAAGATATATCCTGTCACCAAAAGCAAGAATACAAAGTATTACTTTTGGTGACGGACAATCGTTTGAAGAAATTCAAGATTTTGCTTCCCATGCACTTATGCTATCTGTCAATGCTGTCTTATTGTTCAGAGTCTTGTCAGCGGCTGACAGTCGTTCTTCCCGCTTTGGTGCGTGCCTGTACCGCTGCGTCGTACATAGCTTCGCACTGAATGGCCGGAAGAATAAAGTTACCTGCATAAGTTGCCTGCAACCTTACGGTAAATGTTTTCGATTCACCCCGTCGCAGGTCGAAATAAGTCAATACCCGGTCATCACGAATATCTTTATAGGTATACTTACCGGCTGAACTTTCCGGAACATTCGCCTCATTGGTACTGGAAGAGGACACTTCCGGAACAATCATCCGTTCATTATATATTTCCCATCCGGACGGTATGATATGCGTCAGTGCCAGATTGCTGTAATCGGAAGTACCGCTGATATTGGATAGGGTGACCGCAGACATAAAGTCCGTTCCCTGTCTGATGTCTTCCACGGAAATCGGTGAACCTGCCATATCTGTGTATTTCACATCCAGCCGGATATTATCGGCAATGGCTGGCAGCGTATCATTCAGCAATTGGGTACGTGTAATCAGGTCTACACTCAATGCTCCTTTGCCCTTGTTCTTCACAGAGACTGTTCCCGATTTCGGAGAAGTAGCTATCTCCTTTTCAAATACGGCTTTAGCAGATTTCACGGCGGGCTGTTGCTTGCCGTTCCAGTTCCATGTGAAATCCAGTGTACCGGATAATTGCTCCGCAAGGCGTCCCATTGCCATCAGGGCAAAGGCGGTAGACTGCGTGCTGAACCAGTTTTCCTGTGCCAGATTCTGTGATACCTTCTTAGCCTGTTGCAACGCATCCCGATCCCGCTTCATCAGAATGAGCGTTTCCAGAATCATTGCTTCATCCCGGTCGGACGAACCGTAAATCAGGTTCATGGAAGAATAAGGAATGACGGTCGTTTCTGCGTTGTATACTAATTCTCCGGCAGGTTTCATCTTACCGGTCAGCGCATAGGCGGCTGCCAGTCTCCATTTGGCTTGGATGGAGAGTCCCGGCTGTTCCTTCATGCGGTTCATGGCTCCGTATTCCGGTGCACCGGCCAGTGCAAGGGTATAGAGGCGGAAGGCCTGCTGCAATTCCGATTGCCATATCTGCCAGTTACTTGCTTCCTGCGGCATACGCCAGTTTTGGGCGGCGGCACGCTGGAAGCGTTTCCATTTGTTCAGTACGTTCGGATGAACGGCATACCCTTTTTCTTGTGCCAGTGTCAGGAACATACCCGTGTAAGAAGTGATCCATTCATCGGCGACGGCGTTGCCCGGCCAGTATACAAATCCGCCGTTGGGAAGCTGGCGGGCATATATCTGCCGGATAGCTTCCTGTACATTCGCCTTTATTTTCTCGGCTTCCTGTTCGTCCACCGCCTTGAACTGAGAGACGAATAAGAGAGGTAATGCTTTGGAAGTCAGTTGCTCTGTGCAATGATGCTGATAGTTGTATAAGAAGTCGAATCTACGGCTGATGTCTACCGACGGAATGCGGGAGACTTCCAGTTGCACCTGATTGTTAGCCGAAGAAGAACCTGCCAGTGTGTATGACAGTTCGGCCTCCTGACCGGCTTCTATCCATTGGCTGTTGCGTAAGGTAACCACCGGATTCGGATTCCGGACTTCTATTTCGATCGTTTCTTTGGTCTGCTGTCCGTTGCCGCTTGCCGTCAGGTGGATGGTTGCCTTTCCGGTTTTGCTGCCTGTTTTCAGAGTGAAGTATGCCAGTTGGTCACCCGGCTGGTCAAAAGTGAGTGACTGCTGGCGATTGCCCGTGATCTGTACGCCTGCGCCGGATGCTTCCAGCGATACGGTCACGTTCTTCACTTGGTTCTCCATAGCGAATACATTTACCGGAACGGTAATTTCTTCCTGCGTACTCAATACACGGGGCAGAGTAGACAACAGCATGAGCGGTGTCCGCACAAATGCAGTCTTTTCCGCATTTCCGTAAGCGCCGTCCTGTCCGGCAACTACCATCGCACGTACAGAACCCACATACATCGGAAGCTTCAACGTATGTGTCTGTTGCTTGCCTTTCGCAAGATAGAAAGGACCGATAAATTTGACCACCGGTTTGAAACGGTTGGCTTTGGCATCTGCCGGTTTCAGCGAGGCATCTCCACCTGTGCTGAACAATGAACTGTAACGTCCGCCGGAAGCACCCAGCACATCGTCGTACATATCCCATGTACGGATGCCGAGAGCCTCGCGTGCATAAAACTCGTTCCACGGGTCGGGCGTCTTGAAGTTAGTCAGATCGAGCAGACCGTCATCCACAATCGCCAGTGTATAAGTCATCGGTTTTCCGCTTTTCTCGCTGACAGTCACGTTAAAGTCAGTTTCCGGACGCAGCACTTCCGGCATCTTGATCTGCGGTTGCAGAATCGTCTGACGGTTGGTCACAAATACCGGAGCAATGCCGTACATACGGATCGGCAGATCATTGACTGTCTGCGCATGAGGCTGCAACAGGCTGATATGCAGATAAACATTCGGAGCCATTTCCGGTGTAATCTTGAAGGTGAGTTTCGTATCTCCCTGATCGGACACTTCGAGCCATTGCTGCTGCAAGACGGTCGAACCGTTTTCGAGGGATACCAGCGCACGTCCTCCGGCGGCTGCGGGAATGATTGCCGTGGCTGTTTCTCCTATCTCATAAGAATCTTTGTCCAGTGAGAAAGCAAGCATCTTGATGCCGCTCGGGTCTGTCTTGTTCGAACGTCCGCGCCAGTCGGGCCAGTCGATGTAGACGGTTCCTCCGGTAGCGTGTCCGCTTTCACGGTCTTTCACGTACACCAGATAGCGTCCCCAATCCGGATAATTGATGCGGAACTTGAAGGAGGCTTTTCCTCCTGTGGTCTGCAGGTTACCACTGGCAACGGGAGTGATGGAACTGTTGTTGATGTAGGTTCCGAAAGACTCTTCACCGTTTTCCCACCACCAGCTCCAGCTGATCCGGTAGATTTTATATTCCAGATTGGAACGGTTCACCGGCTGTCCCTGATCGTTGACCGTCACGATGTCAAACACATGATCTTTGTCTGTTTCGATATACTTTCCTTTCGGCTGGTTCAGATTGATGCCCACATACGATGTGAACGGAGAGAAGGGAACAGTCTGCAGTAGATGCTTGCATCTCCTCCCGGTTCGAAGACACGGGTGGTGAGCGTTGCATTCAGCATACCGGAGCACCCGTTGCTACCGGAAGCTGTATGTTGACGCCTGCTCTTCCTTCCCCATCCAGTACCCCGTTGAACACATCCGCCCGGACGGTCGTAAAGTCCGTTGCCGGATTGTTGAACAGGTATTGTCCGTAGTTCTTGAACTGCGTATTGACTTTCGATAAGGACATTTCGACCTTTGCTTTCAGTCGCGATGCGGTGGCTCCCGTCAGCCATGAAGAAGTAAGCGGGGCATATACGTCTTTGCTCGAAACCTGAAGGATGGTTGGCAAAGCCAGCGTAATCTTCAGACGGTTCGGCTTGATGGTTTCGATGCGCAGACTCTTGTGGAAAGCGGTTCCTCCTACTTTCACGTAGGCATTCCATAATCCGGTGGGATCGTCGGCTTGCGTGGGCACGGCAAATGTATAGAATCCGTTTGTCCCCTGCGTAGAGATCATTTTGGTATAGAACTGTCCTCTTGGATTGTAAATCTCCAATGCTACCGGATGTTTGTCCGGAATACGTTTCTCACGGTCTTCCAGCATGAAGGAAATATGCAGTGTATCTCCCGGACGCCATACGCCTCTCTCGCCATAGATAAATCCTTTCAGACCTTTCTGAATGTCTTTTCCTCCCACATCGAACCGGCTGACCGACTGCTCCTCGCCATCGACCACGCGTACATACGCCTTTTGCTTGTCCGCTTCGGCCACCGCTATGAAAGGAACTCCCTTCGGAGTGATTTCTACCAGCCCTTCACCGTTCGTCTCTCCCTTTCCAATCGGCTGAAGCTGGAAGTTATAAATCGTCACTTGTACTTTTCCTATCGGCTTTGTATCCAGAATGTTATTTACCGCAATCCACAACTTATTCAGTGAATTACGTTTCACAATCATTCCCAGATTGGAGGCATAGATATTGCAGGCAGCTATCCGGTCGGAATTCATATAGTAGGACGGATGGCAGGGATTATCCCGTTCTGTCCATCGGTACTGGCTCCAGTCCATCGGTACGCTGCCATTATAATAATAGTATGTTTCCGGAGTATCCCATACCGCTTCATCGTCTTCCGACAATGTCTCTCCGCTGACTTTGGTCAGGTTGTCGGAAGACTTGTTGTCGGCAAACTGCATTTCCTTGTTTTCACTTCCCGCAAGGATAAGCGGAGTATTCCTGACGGAACGAGAGGATGACACGGTAAATGGCTCCCGGCTCCTGATGAATCAATCCGGCAAGGTCTATCGAATAGTCTTCCCAACGGTGCACATCTTTGAAGAATCTTTCGCCAGCCACAATGTTTTCTTATAAACCAGTCGTCCCGAACGGCGCAATTCATTGGCTGAGGAGAGCGAGTTGTTCTGCATGAACATCAATACGTTGTTTTCGAAAATACGGATCACGCTCAAATCCACCGCATATAGATTGACGGCACGGAAGGGGATGATCAGACTTTTCGAATCGGGCAGGATAGCGGCGGAAGTAGCCATTTCTACCTGCGGTTTCAGGTTCAGTTCGCTGAATGAGATGGAGTGGGAAGTGCCCAGCGGTTTGTCCTGGCTGTTTCTTATTCCTTCATGGATATTTAGCGTCAGTTTGTTCAGTTTGCCGGTTTCGAAGTAAACGAATACTTTATTTTCTTTGATCTGGAAAATAGAGGAAGAAACTTCCGGAACGTCGATGAGCCCTTTCAAGTCCTGTGTGTTGGATACAGGGTCGGAGAATATGATTTCAATTCCGTTTTCCGGTTGGTCGATGCGTACGGCGGACAGGAAGCGGAAACTGTTCTTTGCCGGGATCAGAATACTTTCGTTTTGGGTACGGTCGATGCCTGCCGGATTGCCTTTGGCGGTAATTTCCAGTTGGTAATCTTCCGCCTCCCTTGTTATCTGACTGATGCTGAATGCGTATCGGGTCGGGTGATCTGTCTGGGTGATTTCAATCGGATAGCTTTTGTTCTTTTCGCTTCCGGCAGTGAGCATTTTCTCTACTTCCTCTTTTTTCACTACATCGCTGAAACGTATTTCACCCGTTACGGTCACTTGGTCCGGCTGGGTGGCTGTGACGGTTATCGGATCGGTATGAATACTAAAGTTTCGTTCCTGCACGCGGAAGGAGAAGTTGAATTCTTCCAGCTTTTTGTCTACATCGACGAAATCTCCCAGTCGGAAGGTTCCTTCGTAAAAAGCTCCCGGTTTCAGTGCCCCTTCTTTGGGGACAAATTCAATGGTATTGTTGCTGACCCAATACGTTTTTCCTTTCAATGAAGGAGAGAAACTGAACGGATTGTCTTTCAGTTCCTGATTCAGGTCTACCATCGGCTGGTCCTGTGTCAGTTCTATGCGTATCGTTGAGTTTTGCGAAATCACTCCTCCCGTATAAGCATTGACGTATGGAGCGTATTCGGCAGAAGGAATAATGTCTTTCTGATTACTTTTACAGTACGAAAATCCCGCAATTACTGTCAAAAGAATCAAGAATAGTCCGGCAGCAGTGCTGCATCTGGTTTTAATTTGTCCCATAGCGATGAGGTTTTATGATTCAACAAACAAATATACAGTTTTTATGGAAGAATTCTCTTAAATCTGCTTACTTTTGTACATTCAAATCATGTATTTATGGGAAGAAAGCAAGAATATAAAGAGACGAATTTGGAGTTCTTAAAAGAATTGTCATCGCAGGAAGGTGTTTATGCCTTGCCTTGCGGCATCTATTATAAGGTTTTGGAGACCGGTACGGGGACTGTTTTTCCTAATGTGCGGAGTATTGTTACCGTTCATTATAAGGGGAGTCTGATTAACGGTCGGGTGTTCGATAATTCTTATGAACGTAATTGTCCGGAAGCTTTCCGCCTCTGCGATGTAATAGATGGTTGGCAACTGGCGCTCCAACGGATGCGTGCGGGAGATAAATGGATCATCTATATACCTTACACGATGGGATACGGAACCCGTTCATCCGGTCCGATTCCGGCTTTTTCGACATTGGTATTTGAGGTAGAGCTTTTGGGAGTTGCATAACTAACGAAGAAAGATATGAAAGTGGAAATAAGAAGCAAAGTGGTGATATTGCTATGTATCGTTCTGGCAGTTTTTTCTTCCTGTATCACGGATGATGATGATGACAGGGGAGACTTTGCTCTTGTTGCCGGTGACGCCCTTCCTCAGTTTTCGGTAGAGATGAGTGATGGGGGAGTGTTGAATACGCAGTCATTTAGCGGGAAGGTTGGAGTGATTGTCTTTTTTCATACGGATTGTCCGGATTGTCAGAAAGAACTTCCGGTTATTCAGAAAGTTTATGATACATATAAAGAGAATCCGGATGTATTATTGTCTTGTATCAGCCGTTCGGAATCGGGCTCTGAAGTACAAGCCTATTGGGAAAAACATTCGTTTACCTTGCCTTTTTCCGCTCAGAATGATGATGCTGTCTTTTCGCTTTTTGCTTCCCATACCATTCCCCGTATATTGATAACAGACAAGGAGGGGATTATTCGTGCTGTATATACAGATGATCCTTTGGCGACCTATCAAGAATTGGCAAAAGATATCGATGCTGTCTTAATCGATAAGTTGTCCGGGAATGAACGATAGCTCATTTGTTGCAAATCAACAGGTGGTTTAATCTGGCTTTTTCTATTTTTAATGGTGCAAATAGTATACATCTGTGTGAGTGCGAAAGAACAGATATACGGCACTGTCCACAATTTTGTGTAACTAATCTCATGTCTTTAGTAATGTTATGACTTCATTTCTAAGCTTTGGCAGATGATTAATAACCATGCTCCAAAGTATATCTACAGATAGACTATCATAGCCATGTATGATATAATTTCTGGCATCTACTATTTTACGAGAATTGGTTATAGCTATATCCTTATCAACTTTTAGTATTCTATTCATAGCTTCACCAATGATTTCTATATTCCTTTCAACGGCTCGTCTAAGGCATAGGTTACTATAGAAGTCATCATAAACTTTAGGAGCATTGCCAAAGAAACCTTCCACTTCTTCAATGGCAGTTAGAATATCTTGTAAGTGTTTCTTTATTAAGTCATCCATAGATTAAAGTTTTAGTTGCATCCACATTCTTCTTCAGATATGGATTCTTAATCGTTTGTTCTTCCAGTAAATCAACTTCTCTGCCAAACAGATTCTCTAAAGCATATTTGAAATCAAAGTAATTATCAAAGTAATCACTTACTTCTGCTTTATTGAAATCTACTACTAAATCAATATCACTGTTGTCGTTAAAGCGATTTGTAAGGATAGAACCAAACACAAATAGCTTATGTACCTTATGTTTCTTGCATAAGTCTATAATCTTCTGGATATTGTTCTCTATTAGTTTCATGGCTGTCTCCTTTCAATGCAAAGATAATGAATTAGTTTCTAATTAACAATCTTGTTTATGGGGAAGTTGTCAGATTCAACCTTTTACATTAACACTAACATGAGTTCAAATAGAGAAGCATGGACCAGTAGGCTATTTGGCGGATGGATAAGAGGAGACTGTAGTAACAGAGTATGTATATCATCCTGTAGATGTCACCCTATTCAATATACTATTACCGTTTCTTCCGAATCTTAAATGTAGCAAGATTCCTTTATGGTCGCTGGGCCAAATACAAGAAGGCGTCAGAATCTTATCCTTAGAATCGTTTTGTTATTTTTCCCCGGACAACTGTTTCGGAGGGACCTACCAACTTGCTATCCTTCATGGAAAGCATCGACTCCAATGGATAATAATAAATGAAATCAATCCGGTCACGTTCGTCTGCCTCAGGCGCCCAAGCCAACTTTTCCAGTTTAGCCTCTTCTGCGAGTTTGTTTCCGGCAGGGAATGTAAAACCGGGATATCGAACTGTATTGGGGAATTTTTCACGATAAGCATCTTTGAATCCTGCTTTGCTCAGCATCATTGAGCAGTCCCAATGAATGATAGCCCCATTATGATCCCACAAATCCTTTGTATCTGCCTGCCAGTCTAAATGAGAGGGCTCATTAAAATCTCCTCCCATGATTATCGGGCGGCCTTGTTGAATGTCAGATTGTACTTCCTGAATAAAAGCACGGATGGTTTCATCCCGAAAAGACTGTCTGTTTGCTTTCAAGACTTCTTCTTCATCCGTTATCGGCATCTCCATCTTCTTCCAGGTAGTACCATTATATCCGCGTGGCATATAGCACTGATAATGCCGGTAATCCAGATGACAAGAGTAGAAAGATACGGGTTGGCCTCCGATTGTTGCAACCATTTTCACCATAGCACGACCTTCGTCACCGGGTACGATGCAGCATTTAGTCATGCTATCCGGCTTGAATTTACTCAAAACACCGATTGCGAGATCAAATGTTTCTCCATAATAGTGTTTTCCTCTCTTCTCCAGTTCTTCGATCACATGAGGGATAAACTGTTTTCCGTCTCTGATTTCGCACAGAAAAACGACATCCGCATCCATCTCATCCAGTACATCAATAATGCCTTGATCTCCGTTGGGTACTTTAGTACATCCATGCCACAGGTTTAATTGGAAAACGGTAAAAGTGTCTTTCGCTTTTGCATGGCAAACATTGACCAGAAAAAACAAGCAAAGTAATAATAGTAAGTTCTTTTTCATATCGTGTCTTTTATATTCTTCTTAATCTGATTTGCGTATCAATGAAATAGAGATCATTATCTATCCCATATAATACATTATTGGGTACTGCATCGAATATCTCATACTCTTTATTATGGAATTCATCCTGATAATCTGTTTCAAAACCAATGGCATTCATGTATTCAGCGATTTCATCTTCTGTAGCTTCTCGTTTGGCAATAATATAAGGTTGCGTAATTACTGCACAGAACTCATGCTGACTGTTATATGCAAAGCCGATCATTTCATAAGGAACATTGCTGAAGTAATGATTGTGTGCAAAGATACGGATAAAGAAATTCTCTAAATCTTCTCCTGCATATTCAAAATTATTTAATTTGATGACCAAATTCCCATCATCGGCATATACCTCATTTTCTCCACCTTTACTTAGAAAATCTATATTTAGCAGAGAAAGGTTAATCCACAGATTGTATGAATCTGCAAATTCTGTCAGCTTTTTGATTTGGCCTCTCTTATAGCTTTCTGTTTGTTCAGCATTTCCTGTTGTTTCTTTTTCTTTTCTAACGATACAGGCTGCTTGCTCCAAGAGGCTATTGACTGGCGGGTACGCTCTATCCATGCTTTGTGAAATTCGTTGATGTATTCCATAACTTTAAATTACGAGTTTATGCAAAAGTAATACATTTCTTTTTTATTCCAATCTATTCAGATGCTTTTTGAATTTTCATCTTCCGCCAATTCTTTTATCTCTTTATTCAGAAAGACAGAGTATCGTCCTGACTACAACTACTCCGCCTAAGATGGCCAATTCATCCAAACTCGGATCTACCACTGTCTTTAGTATGTCTGAAGCAATTAGAAACTCAATCCCAGTAAGAGGTAACTCCGAAGTCAGCCCTTAGTTGCCGGATATTGTTGACTGTGTATGTTCCATTAAACCGCTTGATTTCGTTACGTAGAAAAGCTATGAATCCAACAAATACTCCGTAGCTACAATTAGCAAACTGATAACGCTGATGATAGTAGCTATTATATTTAAAAAGGTGTGTAGCATCGTCTCTTGATGTTTGGTTATATTGTATTAACAAACAATGCTGTATAATAGTTTTGTTTTAGTATGTGGTAAGCAAACAATTTGCTAATTGCTGTATTGTTTTCAGTATTTGCAGATAGAACTTATGTTTATGATAATGTTCTTAGGTATAAATTCTCTCTACCATATTTCCGTAGAATGAATCCGCATTAGCAAAGCAGCTTTGCTAATATGGATTTTCAAATGGCACAGGATTATCATACACTGTATTTGATGGGTCAAATACTGATTTATTTATGCTATAAGTTCTTTTAATACAAATTCTGGCAGCTTCTGCTGTTCCTATTCGCTTCTGTTCCGGAGTTTTATGATTATTATTGTATTCAACAATGCGGTTGGTATTGAGAAAAGTGTATTCTTTACCTATTTTTCTTATGTGAGCTATTTCTTTATCCGTTACATTGCGTAATAGTGAACCATCAGGACTAAGAGCTTTCCATTGTTTATTGTCTTTTACTAACAACCGGATGCTGTTAACTCCATATTCTGTTAGTTCGATTATGGCATTATAGTGGGCAGGTATATTTCCTTTATCGTGCGATCCTTTGTTTGTTCGAATCATGTTTTGATATCCCCATTTCCCGTTTTCCTTGTACATGAAACCACGACTTCCTGGTTGTATATCTTCATAAGGACCGATAGTCTGCTCCGGATGCGATGCAGAGTAAAAGTAAGTTCCTCTTTTACCTTTTATCTTCCAACAAAAGTCCTTGCGAAAGCACTCTCCATAATAAAGATTATAACCTAATTCCTCATGTGAAATGTATGTGTCCGGAGCTAATAAGTCACGTCCTTTTGAATTGAAAGCATAACGTATTCCATCTTTCTCGGCTATGAATCCGAGGAAGGCAAAATCAAGACTCATTTTATTGTAAATCACAGGAATCACTGAGTGATGGTTTACTCCCCAAACAACACCGTAGAGCCATTCTGTATCTTTTTCATGTTTTTGACTAACAATGCTATTGCCGTAACCAGCATCTTCATATCTAGTTTGTAGTTCATTACAACTTGTAAAGATGAAAAGCAAACTCAAGCATACTACTATAAAAGAGAAGGAAGACAAAAGAGGTTTCATAGTATTCAAATTTTTAGTTTGATTTTATCACTGCTTTTGCAAATAAAAAACCGGGAGCTTTTAGTTATTGTCCATTCATATTGTCTGTATTTTGCTTGTTTACTATAATTTCGGTTCCTGTCATTCTGGCAATCAATACTTTCTCTGCACTATTTACTAATTGGGGATTGTAGTCTTCCTTTTGCCTGATGATTTCTTTTAGTTCATCATCACTTTTAGATAGTGCTTTCCCCAGATACTCGTCATTGATGGAATTTTCATTTTCGTCATTTGTAAGGTCTATTGTCTGAGATGAATTTTGTCCTGACGTTTCTGTATCTTCTTGTTGCCCTTTTCCTACACAAAGGAGAATAAGACCAATGAATGCTACTACTCCGCCTCCGAACATCATAACTACAACATTTCCTGCACCGGAACCAAATGCTTTTGCGAATTAATAATTCACGCTATTTTGAACGTTGATTCCGTAGATAATAACTCCTATACCTAATATTAATAAAATTAGACCTGTGATTTGGCTTGATTTCATAGCTTTAATTTGTTTATAGATTTATATTTAAATTATTACTTTAAACTAAAGAAGTGTACAAGTGTAGAGAGGGTTTGGGAGTAGATCGATTAATTGTGGCTTTTAGGCTTATTGAATCCAATAAATTTATACCATCCGTAAAAGCAAATAAAGGGACCTAGTGTTAGGCCTATTAGCTCCACTACAAGTACTGCGAATGAATTCGTATATTGTGTGAGCGAAAAAGGAAGGGGTGATATGCTGAGATATCCTCTAATAACAGAAAAATACATTAGAATTGTTCCTATGCAAATAAGTGATAATCCCATGGAACTCATATTCGCATGCTTATTCAAATATTTCCATAAAACACCTCCTGCTATTACCAAAAAGAGGTAGAGGAATAAGAGACTAATATCTAATAGATAAATAGATGGTGAATAAGTGGCTCCCAAAAAAGATTGAATGAGGTAAATGATATAAGGGAAAGTGGAGATCATTGTACTGATTAATAGTAAGATCTGTCCAATATTAGTCTGTTTTTTCGATTCTTTTCTCATTTTAAAGAATCCTTTCAAGCTAATTCCTGTTCCTGCCAAACTAAGAAATGCACAAAGAATATAGATTAATTTATCATTAAAAAATGAATGATAGCGACCTTTTGAGAGTATATAAATTGGTAATGGAAGAAATATACCTATCATGAATAGTACTTTTCCGGTGTTCGATTCAGTGTTTTCTTGTTTCTTTTTCCCCATTAAAAGTAGAGCGAAACCAATTAATGCAACTAATACACTACCGGATATTATCACTACTCCTATACCTAATATTAATAAGGTCAGACCTAAAATTTGTTTTGTTGTCATAGCATTCTTTTGTTTGTGGATTTATATTAAAATTACTGCTGCAAATTTAGGTAATGCAAAAAGAATGGAAAAATTTAACCATGGCATAGAATGCGAATTAAATAGTATATATTGCCACTAATCGTTTTCCTTGAATATAATTTCAATATCGGATGTAGCTGATAAATTGCTGTCCATAAATAAACACGAATGATTCACGTCCGATGGACGTAAACCTTCAGTAACTTATTTTCATCCCCCCCCCCCGGGGAGGGAGGGGATTAAGAAAATTTTGATAACGCAAAGGTTATTCTCGTGGAAGGTAGAAACCTAAAACTTTGGATTCAGGTTTAAAGTCGTATTTGGTTAAGTTTACAGAATTGTTTTCCATTGTGAGCGTACGAATCTTTTTCATACCGCTGTTCGTCAATTCTCCTTTTCCCCAATAATAACTATTCAGTTCGATGTCTGCAAAGTAAACGCTTATTATAGCATCTAGTTCGGTGTCTCCTATCTCATCATATAGGGCAGAGGCTGTTACTCCTTCTTTATCTAATACATCTCTTATTGACATGCCAATTTTTACACCGTTTGATAATGATACGTAAGGAGAAGTTATTATCACGTTTTGAATTGGAGAAGTGGGCGTTTCTTGCAAAAAATTAGCAACCTCAGTATCATCTAAATATAATGTGTATGAATCGAATGTTATTCCGCTTGGCTCATCATAGAATGATGCTTTCTTAACCTTATTATATAAAGCATCATTGTTTTGGGACATATCAGTGAAAGGCTTATTATTTCTCAAACTTCCTACGCCATCTTTCGTCACTATAAAACTTTCTTTGGTATCATTAGTTGTTAGTGAATCTTTATTCACTATATTGTCTTTTGACTGTGGTTTGCTATTTCCACAAGCGCATAGCATTAATGCTGATATGCACCATAAAATTGATAGTTGCTTTTTCATGGGTCTATATTAATATGGATAGATATTTTTGAATACTAAAATTCCTGTCACTTCCCCTTCTTCTCCACTAGAGTGTATATCTACTTTTCCTGTAGTTGCAGTGTTATCGAAAGATATCATATTCTGATTCGGTTTTGAATGAGTAATCCACTGGTTTCCTTCTACATTATGCGTGTATTCATATTTGCCCAAATATAGATCTACTTGTTCGGTGTGGACTTCATTGCGCGTGCCAAATACACCTGCATAACAAGCTATAGATTCGGAAGAGCCCAATTTTAGAACTTTCAAATTTCTACATCCTTCAAAAGCATATCCGCCTATGACTCTTAAATTAGGAAAATCAAGACTTTCTATGTTATTTTGGTCACCATTGAAAGCATGATTCATTAATTCACTAGCATTAGGAAGCTCTACATTTTTAATTTCACTACTGCCGTTAAACATTTCCCATCCGATTATCGTTACACCTTTTGCAATTAATGTTTCCAAGTGTGGTATTTGACCATGGCATGCTCCTCCCATTAATGTACCTGTGAAACTTTTGGCTATTTCCAATTTCTTTAAACTTCTGAAGCCTTGTAATGTTTCTGTGAGATTTAGTTCTCCATCCCCCTTGATATCAGTTATTTTTAATTCTTGAATTACTGATCGTTCAGACGGAGATAATTTGTCAATTTCGCCTAATGTCATCCCACCTCCACTGCATGAAGTTAATAGTCCGCAGGCTGTTATTAAAATAAATGGGATAACTCTGATAACTTGTTTTGTTTCCATAGTTCTTTGTATTTTTTACAAAAGAACGGATATAAATAGAACTAAAGAAATTTTCATGTGGCATAAAATGCGACAAGGAGTGCGGATATTTCCATTAATCACTTTCTTTGAATAGAATTTCAATTTCATCGTGTGTAGATAAAAGATCTTTGAGTAGAGTTGTTTTGGCTTTTATTACTACAAGTTCTGTCTTTTCATGTGGAATACAACTACTTTCATGTTGGCAATATTCTCTAAAGAAGTTATGATTTAATATTTGGGATATACGATATAATAACTCGGTATCAATATGGGATTTACGCAATATTTTATACATATTACTTTTGTCTGTATGTAGTTGGTTGGCTAGTTCTGCAACAGAAATATGCTTTTCTTCCAATACCTTTGATATAAGGTTACCAATATGTATGGTTGAGTGTATTTCAGATTTACTCATTGATCTTGAAATATATAGAAAAAGGCGGAACCATTCGTGATCTTATTTTATTCTGAGGTACCGCCAAGTACCATGTTCACAAATAAGTACGAACGGTTCACGCCCGATAGAGCGTGAACCTTCATCTACTTATTCTCGTGAACTTCAATTTGGCGGTTTTCAGAATAGAGAATAAGAGCTAAAAGCTCAAATATCTTTTTAATAAGTATAGGAATGGAAACGCTTTTCCAAATGTTTATTGTTTTAAACTAAAATAGGAGAGTACCTCCAAAGAAGCACTCTCCTTTATATAAAAGTAACTTAAATTACTTAGCCAAAGCCTGAGCTACGTCTACAGCACAAGCTACTGTACAACCTACCATCGGGTTGTTACCAATTCCCAGGAATCCCATCATTTCTACGTGAGCAGGAACTGATGAAGAACCAGCGAACTGAGCGTCAGAGTGCATACGACCCATTGTGTCTGTCATACCATAAGAAGCCGGACCAGCTGCCATGTTATCCGGGTGAAGAGTACGACCTGTACCACCACCGGAAGCAACTGAGAAGTATGGCTTACCAGCCAATACACGTTCTTTCTTATAAGTACCGGCAACCGGATGTTGGAAACGAGTCGGGTTAGTAGAGTTACCTGTGATAGATACGTCTACGCCTTCTTTCCACATGATAGCTACACCTTCGCGAACATCGTCAGCACCGTAGCATTTTACTTTTGCACGAGGACCGTCAGGTAAGCGATTTCGCGAACTACTTTCAGCTCACCAGTGAAATAGTCAAACTGAGTCTGAACATAAGTAAAACCATTGATACGAGATGATCTGAGCAGCGTCTTTTCCAGAGACCGTTCAGGATGCAACGCAAAGGTTCTTTACGTACTTTGTCTGCTTTTGCAGCGATTTTGATAGCACCTTCAGCAGCAGCGAAAGATTCGTGACCTGCAAGGAATGCGAAACATTTAGTTTCTTCGCGAAGCAACATAGCAGCCAGGTTACCATGACCGATACCAACCTTACGGTCGTCAGCTACAGAACCCGGGATACAGAATGCCTGCAAACCGATACCGATAGCTTCAGCAGCTTCAGCAGCGTTTGTGCAGTTCTTCTTAAGAGCAATTGCAGTACCTACAACGTATGCCCATTTTGCGTTTTCAAAACAGATAGGCTGAGTTTCTTCACACGTTTTATAAGGATCAAGTCCGGCAGCTTCGCAGATTGCGTTAGCTTCTTCGATGTCTTTGATGCCGTTAGCGTTCAAGGCTTCAATGATACCTTTGATACGACGGTCTTGGCTTTCGAATTTTACTTCTCTAATCATAGTTTCTTTCCTCCTTATATTATTCGTGACGTGGATCAATGTGTTTAACTGCTCCCTGTTCTGCTGTTACACGACCATAAGTACCTGTAACTTTCTTCAATGCTTCGTTAGCATCAGTTCCCTTCTTGATTTCATCCATGAATTTACCCATGTGAACGAATTCGTATCCACAGATTTCATCATTCTTATCCAAGAAGATATTTTTGATGTAACCTTCAGCCATTTCAAGGTAACGAGGACCTTTAGCCAAAGTACCATAAAGGGTACCTACCTGGCTGCGCAGACCTTTACCTAAGTCTTCCAGACCTGCACCGATAATCAAACCACCTTCAGAGAAAGCAGACTGAGTGCGTCCGTAAACGATTTGCAGGAAGAGTTCGCGCATAGCTGTGTTGATTGCGTCGCAAACAAGGTCAGTGTTCAGTGCTTCGAGGATTGTTTTACCCGGAAGGATTTCAGCAGCCATAGCAGCTGAGTGAGTCATACCAGAACATCCGATAGTCTCAACTAAAGCTTCCTGGATAACGCCTTCTTTAACATTCAGTGTCAGTTTACAAGCACCCTGCTGAGGAGCACACCAACCGATACCGTGTGTCAAACCTGAAATATCAACGATTTCTTTAGATTTTACCCATTTGCCTTCTTCGGGTATGGGAGCCGGTCCGTGGTTAGGACCCTTCTTTACAACACACATGTGTTCCACTTCGTGTGAATAAGTCATAATTAGCTCTTTTTAGTGATATAATTAAAAATACGTAGTCACGATTCTCTAAATCGCCCACAAAGGTAGTCGATTTATTTGTTTCTGCAAATCGCCATATCTTACTTTTGTGAAAAGTGACAAATCCGTTTACGTTTTTTCTTCGTTTGCTAAGTCGGGATTGCATTTGTGAAAGATTACTATGCGTCGAACTATCTATTCGTTGCTTTGTTGTTATCTCAAATATAAATTTTATGGAACTGAATCAGGTAGATATACATTATTTGATAGCGGCAATCTGCGTTATTTCATCTGCGTTGGTATTTTATACTATCGGTGTATGGGGAGAAAGGCTGCAAAAGAAACTGAAGTTATGGCATATTATTTTCTTTCTTTTAGGATTGGTGTCCGATGCAGTCGGAACCAGCCTGATGGAGCATATTGCCAAATTAACGCATTTGCATGATGAAATCCACACGGTAACGGGGACGATTGCCATTCTTCTGATGTTTGTACATGCTTCATGGGCGATATGGACTTATGTGAAGGGATCTGCCGAGGCGAAAAGGCATTTTAATCGTTTTAGTATCGTCGTTTGGTGCATTTGGTTAATGCCTTATTTAATAGGTATGGCTATAGGAATGCATTTACATGCATAAATAGTTATATGTTTTTGCATTAGATAGACTTAAAAGAGTTCCTTCTTTCAGCTATCCCATGCAAAGAAAAAAATATTTTAGTCTCACGGTCTCACTGCTTTTGTGTAATCTGCATATAATTAGTATATTACAGAATGAGAGATACTTTTCAAATAGGTATCTCTCATCATTTTCTCCCTAGAATCGCTTCATTTCAGTCTATCTCTCACTCTTTTTTGGGGTATCTCTCATTCCATTTCTTTGTCCTTTGCGTAAGTAGTTGCCGAATACATCTAGCATCTTGGTTGCTGTTTACTTGTTGTTTATATATTATGTTACTTATCTCTATGGCATTTGATGCCTTTATTCGTGTGTTATTTTACCGACATCTTCATCGTTCCACCCGGGTGAACCGATCGTTGCACCCTTGTAAACAGGTCTGCGCACCCAGGTGGACATGCTTGTTCACCCGGGTGGAACGATGAAGAACTCCCTTTGATAATGCGACAATAATAGTTGTAAAGCTGGTTATTATAGGGTTGTTTGCATACTATTGAACGGTAAAAGAAATGTGCTTAAAGGCTTTTCCGGGAAAGGGAAAGTATATCGGCATGCAATTATCTGGCGGATATCGGAAAGCAGAATGAGATACCCTGTTTTCATGGGTTTGAATTAAATTAATTCCGCCAACAGGTATGTTTTAGTGAGAATGTGGCAGTATTACTAGATAGATATAGAATAAAATTAGTAGCTTTGCTGAATAATTTATTGAACAAAGCTATGATAGAAGTTATGGAGTCCGCTTTACAGAAAGCTGCGGGCGAAGGAATGGATGAATTTATCCAGGTATTTACTGATAAATATAAGGAAGTAATCGGTGGTGAATTGACTGCTGACACGATGCCGTTGTTGACAGGTGAACAGCATTCATTGCTGGCTTATCAGATTTTTCGTGATGAAATAATGTTCGGCGGATTCTGTCAGTTGATTCAGAACGGTTATGGCGGATATATCTTTGATAATCCTTTTGCCAAGGTTATGCGTCTGTGGGGAGCGGAAGAGTTCTCTAAATTGGTATATAAAGCCAAGAAGATATATGATGCCAACCGGAAGGATCTGGAAAAAGAACGGACGGATGATGAATTCATGGCGATGTATGAGCAATATGAGGCTTTTGATGATTTGGAAGAGGCATATTTAGATATGGAGGAACAAGTGACAACACTGGTTGCCAGCTATGTAGATAATCACCTGGAACTTTTTGCAAAAATAATAAAGTAAACGATGCAGTATTTTTAAGTATCTGCATTTTATTAATTGTGAATTAGAATTTATATCTTTGCAAACTCTAAAAAATATGTTTATGAAACAAATGAAATTTTTATTAGTAGCTTTAATGACGGTTTTAATGGGGATGTCTGTTACTTCTTGTATGAATGGGGATGATAATACGATATATACCGGACCTGCGTTCGCAAAATGTACAAACTATTTTCCTGCTACATTTGAATTGGCTAATGGGCAGAAATTAGTTGTGAATGAATTGTCAATGCCTAACTTGAATATAGGAGAAATCTATTTCTTTTACTATCAGTTTGACACAGCGCAACAGCCGGGGAATTCTCAGACTCTTGATGTAACACTTTATGCAGGAAGTACTCCGACTTCTATTAGTGCAAAATCTACTGAAGGACCAGAGAAAGCGGCAGATTATAACGAAGCTACTGCACCTTTATATACTTTTAATAGCGATACATCAACTCAGCCGGGAATACTTTTTGATCAATATCTTGTAATTCCATTATGTATTGGGTAAAAGTAGAGAGTACAGACGAAAAGCAGAAAGAAGAACTTAATAAGCATTCTTTATACTCACATATGATTTTGATGAATTGGCATCAGGGTCAACTGAACTTGTATTGAATCTTAATCATGTGATTAAAGATGGTTCAGAGAGACTGTGACTCGTGATAAGTATACTTCTACTTATAAGGCATATAATCTGTCTAGTGTTATTTATGCATTCAAACAAGTTACTGGAGTAGAACCAACTAAAATAAAAGTAAATGCAAAGACCAACTCCTCAAAGAATTCTTTGGATGGTGCCGCAAATTCAACGTGGAGTGAAACACTTAAAACAAATTGAACTACAAAGAATTATTTAATATAGCAATGAAATTGATTTCCTCTCCGGCCAAGGCCTGGGAGGAAATTTCTATGGAAGAGGATAGGCGAAAAGTTTTATGGCTTTGTCTATCCTATGATTGGTTTATGCGGTTTGTCCGTCTTTATCGGCTCTTTGCTGACGAATGGATGGGGAGGACCGCAAAGTTTTCAAATAGCGATGACCAATTGTTGTGCCGTAGCTGTGGCATTGTTTGGTGGTTACTTTCTGGCGGCCTATGCAATTAACGAAATGGGAGTAAGAATGTTTGGGATGCCTCCAATGCTCCGTTGACACAACAGTTTGCCGGATATGCACTTGTTGTCCCCTTCTTGCTTCAGATTGTGACCGGACTTTTACCTGATTTTAGAATTATTGCCTGGCTATTTCAGTTCTACATTGTCTATGTAGTATGGGAAGGAGCTCCCATATTGATGCAAGTGGAGGAAAAAGTACGATTGAAATACACCCTTTTCTCATCAGTTTTGTTAATACTATGTCCGACGGTGATTCAAATTGTATTTAGTAAGTTGATAGCCATACTTAATTAATGTGTAAAGATGAAACAACCTTCTGTAAATATCAAGAATAAACGTGCTACATTTGACTATGAGTTGATGGATACCTACACGGCAGGTATCGTATTGACAGGCACGGAAATTAAATCCATTCGTTTAGGAAAAGCAAGTCTGGTGGATACGTTTTGTTATTTTGCGAAAGGCGAATTATGGGTAAAGAATATGCATATCGCCGAGTACTTCTATGGTTCGTACAATAATCATACAGCTCGTAGAGACAGAAAGTTGTTGCTTAATAAGAAAGAATTGGAGAAAATTCAACGGGGAATGAAAGACCCCGGTTTTACTACCGTTCCTGTGCGTTTGTTTATCAACGAAAAAGGTTTGGCGAAACTGGTCGTTGCTTTGGCGAAAGGTAAAAAACAGTACGATAAACGGGAATCAATTAAAGAAAAAGATGACCGCAGAGACATGGCCCGAATGTTTAAGCGATAAGATGGCTTTATAGCGTAATAGTAAGATAAGATCGTGATAGGTCTAAGATAGGCAGAGTGACAATTAGGTGTTAATGTAATAAGGTAAGAATGAAAAAGACAATTTCTCAGATTGTATCCGAGCGTATTCTGATTCTGGATGGCGCAATGGGCACAATGATACAACAATATAATCTTAAAGAAGAAGATTTTCGTGGTGAACGTTTTGCGCATATTCCCGGTCAGTTGAAGGGGAATAATGATTTGTTGTGTCTGACTCGCCCCGATGTCATTCAAGATATCCATCGTAAATACCTGGAAGCAGGTGCGGATATTATCGAGACCAATACATTCAGTTCTACAACTGTCTCAATGGCGGATTATCATGTAGAAGAATATGTGCGCGAAATCAATCTTGCCGCTACCAGACTGGCACGTGAACTGGCGGACGAATATACGGCAAAGAGTCCGGATAAACCGCGTTTTGTTGCAGGCTCCGTTGGACCTACTAATAAAACCTGTTCTATGAGCCCGGATGTGAACGATCCGGCGTTTCGTGCCTTGTCTTATGACGAACTGGCTGCCTCTTACCAGCAGCAAATGGAAGCCATGCTGGAAGGTGGGGTGGATGCCATTCTTATCGAAACCATATTTGATACGCTGAATGCGAAAGCGGCGATCTTTGCCGCTGAACAAGCAATGAAGGCGACAGGTGTAGAAGTACCTGTCATGTTATCTGTGACTGTGTCCGATATCGGCGGACGTACATTGTCCGGACAGACTTTGAAGCTTTCCTTGCTTCTGTGCAGCATGCCAATATATTTTCAGTCGGATTGAATTGCTCCTTTGGTGCCCGTCAGTTGAAGCCTTTTCTTGAACAGTTGGCTTCGCGTGCACCTTTATTATATCAGTGCTTATCCTAATGCGGGCCTTCCGAATAGTCTGGGGAAATATGATCAGACTCCCGCAGATATGGCTCATGAAGTGAAGGTATATTCAGGAAGGATTGGTTAATATTATCGGTGGTTGTTGTGGTACGACAGATGCCTACATTGCAGAATATCAGACACTGATAGCAGGTGCCAAACCTCATGTTCCGGCACCAAACCGGATTGTATGTGGCTTTCCGGACTCGAACTGCTGGAAGTGAAACCGGAAATCAACTTTGTGAATATAGGTGAGCGTTGCAACGTAGCAGGCTCACGCAAGTTTCTTCGTCTGATTAATGAAAAGAAATATGATGAAGCCCTTTCCATAGCTCGTCAGCAAGTAGAAGACGGAGCTTTGGTTATTGACGTTAATATGGATGATGGTCTGCTGGATGCCCGGACTGAGATGACTACTTTTCTGAATCTCATCATGTCCGAACCGGAAATAGCCCGTGTACCTGTTATGATCGACTCTTCCAAATGGGAAGTGATCGAAGCCGGATTGAAATGCCTGCAAGGCAAATCAATCGTAAACTCGATCTCTCTGAAGGAAGGGAGGTAGTATTCTGGAGCATGCCCGGATCATCAAGCAATATGGAGCGGCAACTGTCGTGATGGCTTTGATGAAAAAGGACAGGCGGATACTGCTGCCCGCAAGATAGAAGTGTGCGAACGTGCATATCGTCTGCTGGTTGATAAAGTTGGATTCAATCCTCATGATATTATTTTCGACCCGAATGTGCTTGCGGTGGCTACAGGAATCGAAGAGCATAACAATTACGCCGTAGACTTTATAGAAGCTACCGGATGGATCAGGAAGAATCTTCCCGGTGCACACGTCAGCGGCGGAGTGAGTAATCTTTCTTTCTCTTTCCGTGGCAATAATTATATTCGTGAAGCAATGCATGCGGTATTCCTTTATCATGCCATCCAGCAAGGGATGGATATGGGAATCGTCAATCCGGGAACTTCCGTACTCTACAGTGATATTCCTGCAGATACGCTGGAAAAGATAGAGGACGTAGTATTGAATCGTCGTCCCGATGCTGCCGAGCGTCTGATAGAACTGGCGGAAGCATTGAAAGAAACGATGGGCGGTACTTCCGGTCAGGCAGCTGTGAAGCAGGATGCATGGAGAGAAGAATCCGTACAAGAGCGTTTGAAATATGCTTTGATGAAGGGAATCGGTGATTATCTGGAACAGGATTTAGCGGAAGCTTTACCTTTATATGATAAAGCTGTAGATGTAATTGAAGGTCCGTTGATGGATGGAATGAATTATGTCGGCGAGCTTTTTGGCGCAGGAAAAATGTTCCTGCCTCAGGTCGTGAAGACTGCCCGTACTATGAAGAAAGCCGTAGCTATACTGCAACCGATCATTGAATCAGAAAAAGTGGAAGGATCATCTTCTGCCGGAAAAGTTCTGCTTGCCACCGTAAAAGGGGATGTGCACGACATCGGAAAAAATATAGTTGCCGTCGTAATGGCGTGCAACGGTTATGATATAGTTGACTTGGGAGTGATGGTTCCGGCAGAAACCATTGTTCAGCGTGCCATCGAAGAAAAAGTCGATATGATCGGTTTGAGTGGCTTGATCACACCTTCTCTGGAAGAAATGACTCATGTGGCTGCCGAACTGGAGAAAGCCGGACTGGATATTCCTCTGTTGATTGGCGGAGCCACTACTTCAAAGATGCATACGGCACTGAAAATCGCACCTGTATATCATGCGCCGGTTGTACATCTGAAAGATGCTTCTCAGAATGCCAGTGTTGCTTCCCGGCTGTTGAATTCGCAGATGAAAGCCGAACTGATTAATGAGTTAGATGCAGAATATCAGGCACTTCGTGAGAAGAGCGGACTATTACGCCGTGAAACAGTATCGTTGGAAGAAGCCCAGAAAAATAAGTTAAACCTATTTTAAAGACTTGTCACAATGAAAAAGATTTTTTCTTTCTTGTGTATGCTCATGGCAATGACTGCTATGATCTCGTGTTCTTCCTCAAAAGAGGAAAAAGGAACAACCGGCACCGGAAATGTCGCTTTGGATAATATCTTTGAGCGTAAGAGCGTGCGTACTTACTTGAATAAAGGGGTAGAGAAAGAGAAAATTGATTTAATGCTTCGTGCAGGGATGTCTGCTCCATCGGGAAAGGATGTTCGTCCCTGGGAGTTTGTGGTTGTTTCCGACCGTGCGAAACTGGATTCGATGGCGGCGGCTCTTCCTTATGCCAAAATGTTGACACAAGCCCGTAATGCGATTATTGTCTGTGGTGATTCTGCCCGTTCTTTTTATTGGTATTTAGACTGTTCTGCTGCAGCACAGAATATTTTGCTGGCTGCTGAAAGTATGGGGCTGGGTGCTGTATGGACAGCTGCTTATCCGTATGAAGATCGTATGGAAGTCGTTCGCAAATATACCCACCTGCCCGAGAATATTCTTCCTCTTTGTGTCATTCCTTTCGGCTATCCTGCAACAAAAGAGCAGCCGAAACAGAAATATGACGAGAAAAAGATACATTATAATCAGTATTAGTAAACAAAAGTTTTGTCTTTTCAATAAATTCCTTACATTTGCGGCTTAATTGATTAAAATCTGATACGCAAATGTTTGGAATAGATGACCCTTTTATAGTCTTGCCATATATCCTCTCAGTGATATGTGTGATTTTTGCTGCCTGGTTTGGGCTGAAATATTGGAATAAGGACGACGATAAAGACGAAACGCGATGAATACATTTACTCTTGGCTTGATTGTGATAGCTTATCTGCTGTCATTGGCCTACCTCGGTTTTTTAGGATATAAGAAGACTACGAATACCAGTGATTATCTGGTTGGCGGACGTCAGATGAATCCGATAGTGATGGCGCTTTCTTATGGTGCTACGTTTATCTCTGCGTCTGCTATAGTTGGTTTTGGCGGAGTAGCGGCTGCTTTCGGTATGGGTATTCAGTGGCTGTGTTTCCTCAATATGTTTGTCGGGGTAGTTATCGCCTTCATATTCTTCGGTTTGCGTACGCGGCGCATGGGAGCAAAACTGAATGTCAGCACTTTCCCGCAGTTATTAGGCCGTCATTTTCGTTCCCGTAATATACAGGTGTTCATTGCAGCCGTTATATTTATAGGCATGCCGCTGTACGCTGCTGTGGTAATGAAAGGGGGCGCTGTATTTATTGAACAGATTTTTGAGATTGATTTTAATATATCTCTGCTGATATTTACGTTAGTCATTGCTGCGTATGTGATTGCGGGAGGAATGAAGGGGGTGATGTATACGGATGCTTTACAGGCAGTTATCATGTTTGGCTGTATGCTGTTTCTGTTGTTCTCTTTATATCAGGTGCTTGGCATGGGTTTTACGGAAGCAAACAAGGAATTGACAAATATAGCCCCTCTGGTTCCGGAAAAGTTCAAGGCATTGGGGCATCAGGGATGGACCGCAATGCCTGTGACAGGTTCTCCGCAGTGGTACTCATTGGTTACCTCTCTTATTTTGGGAGTAGGAATCGGTTGCCTTGCACAGCCTCAGTTGGTGGTACGTTTTATGACGGTAGAAAGTAGCAAACAGTTGAATCGTGGCGTATTTATCGGTTGTTTTTTCCTGATTATAACGGTAGGAGCTATCTATCATGCCGGTGCATTAAGCAATCTTTTCTTCTTGAAGACAGAAGGAGCCGTTGCTACGGAAGTGATACAGGATATTGATAAAATCATTCCTTATTTCATCAATAAAGCTATGCCGGACTGGTTTGCCGCTTTGTTTATGCTCTGTATCCTTTCTGCAAGTATGTCTACGCTTAGTTCTCAGTTCCACACAATGGGGCATCGGTTGGTTCTGACATTTATGGTACTTATAAGCCCCGTTCTCGTGGCAAATTGACAAATGTGATTCGTTTGGGAGTACTTTTCTCTATTTTGGTCAGCTATATTATTTGCTATATGCTGCCTCACGATATTATCGCCCGCGGAACTTCTATTTTCATGGGTATCTGTGCTGCTGCATTTCTTCCTGCCTACTTTTGTGCATTGTACTGGAAGAAAGCGACGAAACAGGGAGTTATGGCAAGTCTCTGGGTAGGAACTTTAGAGCAGTGCTTTTGCACTAATATTCCTTCATCAGAAAGAAGCTGCCGCAATGGGAATATGTAAATTCCTGTTTGGCAAGGATGTATTGATTGAGACATATCCGTTTCCGGTAATTGACCCTATTCTCTTTGCATTACCATTGTCTATACTGGCTATTGTTGTGGTTAGCCTTTTGACGGGCAGAAACAAGTAGTAAATAAGTAATAGGTAATAAGTAATAGGTAATAAGCCGTGCGGATACACTATTGATAAGCTACGGTTATTACCTATTACCTGATACTTATTACTTATTTTATCTTTTTTTTGTACGATTCGAACCGGGACTGAATATCACGTACGAAGTTGAACGTTTCTATGCCACGGAAATATCCATTTTTACAAACAGGGTCGGTGAAGTATTCCTCATTGCTTTTGAGCAGGATGAAGTTTTCGACGTTGTCTTTCCATACGAGGTTATTCTTTCCGTATTTTTTTGCTAATGCCATGGCGTCGTAGATATGTCCTAGGCCGGCATTGTAAGAAGCCAGTATGAAATTGAGTCGTTCCTGTTTGTCAGGGATCATATTGAAACTTCGGTCTGTGGCGGCAATGTATTTAACGGCTGCTTTTATACTTTCTTCCGGGTTTTGTTCTTTACCTGCGGGTACGCCCATTGCTCGTGCAGTGGCAGGCATCAATTGCATCAATCCTTTGGCTCCTGCCCAAGATACGGCTGTTGTGTCAAAGTTTGATTCTGTATAGGCGAGGGATGCCAGCATTCGCCAGTCCCATCCGATCTCTTGGGCGTATTTCTTGAATAAATCGTCGTAATGTGATATTTTTCCTTCTTTAAGTGAAAGGATGGGGGAGTGTGGCATCATTTTACTATTCTCGAAGTAACGCTTCATACTTGCCGTATAGGCAGGAGAGGTCATATTTTCTTTATGCCAGTTTGTGGCGGCGGCTGCCAGTTCGGGACTGTCTTTTCGCACAGCCCATGAAGAACGCTGGTCAAAACTGATAGAAAGATCGATATTCAGATTGGGATAGTAAGTTTTATTCAGTTTGGCTAAATCATTATCGGCTACGGTATAGGGAATCTTACCTTGTGCTACCTGGGTGATTAAGTCTTCCGCGGTAACGCTATCTCCCGTTATCTTATGAATATGGATACCACCTCCCAGTTCGTTGTTCAGATTCACGAGGCGATCGTAATATTTGCCTGGTTTGACATATATATCTTTGCCGATAAGTTCCGTTACATCTTTCAGTGGTTTACGCTTTCCATTTCCTTGCTGGACGATAACCTGATGGGTGATTATGTCTTCTCCGCAATACAAAAGGCTGTCTTTCCATTCTTTGGTAATCGGCAGGTTGTAGGCGATCATATCTCCTTCGCCTGACTGTAATTTCTGAATCAATTCACGGACATTTCTGGCTACCTCGATTCTGAGTTTCAGTCCCAGACTTTTAGCGAACTGTTCACTGAGTTCGTATTGGAATCCCATTTCCTGTCCGCGATAAATGAAATATGAAGTAGAGCTATAGAGTGTCAGCACAACCAGTTCTCCACTGTCTTTAATCTGTGGAAGATCGTGTGCTGTTTCATTCTTTTCGGTATGATGTTTGTTCCGGCATCCGAATACACAGCACAAAAGTATAAGAAACAAGGGGAGGATCAGTGTCTTGGCACTCATTCTGAACTCTTTATCTTTCATTCTTCATTTTTCAAATGTTTCTTGATATACATTGTTAATATATCGATAGCTACTGCATTGCTGCCGCCTTCCGGAACGATAAGGTCCGCATAGCGTTTGCAGGGTTCTATGAATTGCAGGTGCATCGGTTTCAGAACACGGGTATAGCGTTCCATGACAGCTTCCGCTGTCCGTCCTCTTTCAATGACATCCCTTTGGATGACACGTATCAGGCGTTCATCGGGATCGGCATCTACAAATATCTTTAGATCCATCATATTGCGTAGCTTCTTGTCGCACAAGGCAAGGATACCTTCAATAATGACGACTTCACGAGGCTCGATGTGGATGGTTTCCGGTTGGCGGGTACAAGTCAGATAAGAATAGGTCGGCTGCTCGATGCTTTTTCCTTCTTTCAGCATCATCACATGTTTGGAAAGCAAGCTCCATTCAAAAGCATCCGGATGGTCAAAGTTGATATTCTGACGTTCTTCAACCGGCACGTGACTACTGTCTTTGTAGTATGAATCCTGAGGTAATAGTACTACTTCTCCAACGGGGAGGCTTTCTATTATTTTTCGTACGACGGTGGTTTTTCCGGAGCCCGTTCCACCTGCTATTCCTATTATTAACATCTCTTTATAGTGTTATTTGAACCAAATAGAGTAATTTTGCATTAGTAATGTAATGCATTGACAAGACAAATATAGAAACAATTCATTAAAATAACAACGTAATGGTGAAACACATTGTATTATTTAAGTTAAAAGACGAAGTTCCCGAAGCGGAGAAACTCGTAGTGATGAATAAATTTAAGGAAGCTATCGAAGCGCTCCCCGCCAAGATTTCAGTGATCCGTAAGATTGAGGTCGGACTGAATATGAATCCGGGAGAGGCTTGGCATATAGCTCTCTATAGCGAATTTGACACGCTGGAGGATGTGAAGTTCTATGCAACACACCCTGATCATGTGGCAGCCGGAAAGATTATAGCTGAAGCAAAGGACAGTCGTGCATGCGTGGATTATGAATTATAACCCCCAATAATGAAAATGAGAAAATTAATTTCTTTTCTGCTTTTAAGCTTTGTAGCCTATACATTGCAGGCGCAGATTAAAGATCCGGTAAAGTTTAAAACAGAACTGAACTCTCTTTCTGATACAGAAGCGGAGATCGTGTTTACGGCTGCCATTGACAAAGGGTGGCATGTTTATTCTACCGATCTTGGAGACGGAGGACCTATTTCTGCCACATTTAATGTGGAGAAGAAGTCTGGTGTAGAACTGGTAGGTAAATTGAAGCCTGTCGGCAAGGAAATAGCTACTTTCGACAAACTGTTCGAAATGAAAGTGCGCTATTTCGAGAATACTGCCAAATTCGTGCAGAAAGTGAAGCTGACTGGTGGAGCTTATGCGATAGAAGGTTATCTGGAATATGGAGCCTGCGACGATGAGAGTTGTCTGCCTCCGACAGAAGTTCCTTTTAAGTTTTCGGGTGAAGCAAAGGCCGGAACTACGGCTGCTCCTGTAGCCAAAGCTGATAAGCCGGAGACAAAAGAGGCGGAAGAAGTAACTGCTCCTGCTGCGTCCAAAGACTCTGCTGCAATGATGGAACTGGTTCCTGCTTCTGCTACGGATGCAAATGCCGATATTCAACCAGCTGTAGCTTCCGGTGACCTTTGGCGTCCGGTAATCAGTGAATTGCAGGCACTGGGCGAGGAACATACTCAGGGAGATATGTCCTGGATTTATATTTTCGTGACAGGTTTCCTGGGTGGATTGCTGGCTCTGTTCACTCCTTGTGTATGGCCTATTATCCCGATGACAGTCAGTTTCTTTCTGAAACGTAGCAAAGATAAGAAGAAAGGTATTCGTGATGCGTGGACTTATGGTGCTTCCATTGTCGTTATTTATGTGGCATTAGGACTGGCTATCACACTGATATTTGGTGCCAGTGCGCTCAATGCTTTATCGACGAATGCTGTCTTTAATATCCTTTTCTTCCTGATGCTGGTAATCTTTGCCGCTTCATTTTTTGGAGCGTTTGAGATTAGATTACCGTCAAAGTGGGGCAATGCGGTAGATAGTAAAGCGGAATCGACTACCGGTCTGCTGAGTATCTTCCTGATGGCATTTACACTTTCACTGGTATCTTTCTCTTGTACAGGTCCGATTATCGGATTCCTGCTTGTACAGGTTTCTACTACAGGAAGTGTGGTGGCTCCGGCTATCGGTATGTTGGGTTTTGCCATTGCATTGGCATTGCCGTTCACACTCTTTGCTCTGTTCCCGTCATGGCTGAAATCTATGCCGAAGTCGGGCGGATGGATGAATGTGATCAAAGTGACGTTAGGATTTCTGGAACTGGCATTTGCGCTTAAATTCCTGTCGGTTGCCGATCTGGCTTATGGCTGGAGATTACTCGACCGTGAAACCTTCCTCGCTCTGTGGATTGTCATTTTTGCATTGCTGGGTTTCTATTTGCTTGGTAAAATCAAGTTTCCGCATGACGATGATGACAATAAGGTGGGAGTGACTCGTTTCTTTATGGCACTTATCTCTCTGGCGTTTGCCGTATATATGGTTCCCGGTTTGTGGGGAGCTCCGTTAAAAGCCGTAAGTGCTTTTGCTCCTCCTATGCATACGCAAGACTTTAACCTGTATAAGAATGAAGTACATGCGAAATTTGATGACTACGATCTGGGTATGGAGTATGCACGTCTGAATGGCAAACCAGTGATGCTTGACTTTACAGGCTATGGATGCGTGAACTGTCGTAAGATGGAAGCCGCTGTATGGACGGACCCGAAAGTGAGTGATCTGATTAATAATGATTATGTGCTGATTACTCTGTATGTGGATAATAAAACTCCGTTGACCGAACCTGTGAAAATCGTAGAGAACGGTAAGGAACGTACTTTGCGTACAGTCGGTGATAAGTGGAGTTATCTGCAACGTGTGAAGTTTGGTGCTAATGCACAGCCTTTCTATGTATTGCTGGATAATCAGGGAAGTCCTTTGAATAAGTCTTATGCTTACGATGAAGACATTCCCAAATATATTGAATTCCTGCAAACTGGACTGGAGAATTATCGGAAGGAAAAATAATCCGAAGATATAACTATCAATGAGAAGCGGTCCCACTCAGTAGAGTGGGACCGCTTCATTTAAATAGAATAGAATAAAACTAGAAATAATGTTTTACATGGATACTTCCATTACCAGAAGTTTGGTCCCTTTAGTAGCACGGATAGAAGCTTTTGGTATCCCATATTCCGATGCCGTCACGTTTGGCCAGATGTTCATCGGCCACGCTGATCTCTCCTTCTATCACAAACAGATAAGCTCCGTTACCTTCCTGATGCATACAATATTCGATGGTTCTTTCCGTATCGAAGTCTCCCATAGAGAACCAGGCATCCTGTTTGATGGAGGCCGGTGTCTTGCCGTTCGGTGAAATGAACAGAGATAACTCGTTCGGTTTCAGCAGCGGACGTATATCGAAATTGTTATATTCGGGTTTCGTATTCTCGATTCGGGGGAATACCCATATTTGCAGGAATTCCAATTGTTCTTCCTTGCTGTCGTTATACTCACTATGATAGATACCACTGCCCGTACTCATCACTTGGATATCACCGGGAGTAATCGTTTTCGTATTTTGTACACTGTCGCCATGTCTCAGATACCCTTTCAACGGAATGGAAATTACTTCCATATTTTTATGTGGATGAGTATCAAATCCCATCGACGGGTCTACACTGTCATCATTCAGCACTCGCAAGGCTCCGAAATGGATTCTTTCCGGATTGTAATAGTTAGCAAAACTGAATGTGTGGTGGGTTTTGAGCCAGCCATGATTAAAATAGCCTCTTGATGAAGCTCTGTCGATTACTTTTTTCATAATCTTCCTTTCTTTTTTATAGAACTTTGTTGTGTGCTTTGTTCGCACTTTTATAATAGGATAACAATTAAAGGAGCACAAAGTTCTTGGTCGGAAACTTAATAAGAAAGAAGGTTATTTTTAACTCAGAAAGATGCGTATGCTAAGATGTCATGAGCGGAGTTCTGATTGAAGGACATAAAACGATCCGGAATGGGGTAGAGGTTTACGACTTTACTTATATCAATTGGTTTTGGATTGGGGCGGCTCTATTGTTGGTATTTTTCGCTTTATGGGGTGGAATGCGAAGCAAAAAGTAAAGGTTTGATTATCACGTGAATATAAAATAGGAACCTTTTCTTTTAAAGTAGCGGGTTCTTGGTTTAAAACCAACGACCTGTTCCTTTAAAACCAACGGGGCGTTTCTTTTAAAGGAATGAGCCCTGATATTTCAGAATTATTTCAGTATCATAATTTTTCTTTGCCGGAGTTTTATTATCTTTGTACTTTTAACCCGGTAATCGATGAGTAGAATATTTGCAATTACTAAAATACTGCTGTTTGCGCTATTGGCTGGAATGACTTCCACTGCATTTGCACAAAGTGATGATTTCACTACATGGACTAAATTCAAAGTGAACTATAAGATCGATCCCCGATTTTCACTTTTAAGCAATCTGGAGTTTCGGACAAAGGATGACGTAAGTAGAATGGACCGTTTGGGATTGGCCATTGGAGGTGAGTATCGGGCTTATTCATTTTTGAAACTGGAAGCCGGATATGAAACTCATTTCCGGAATTTGGGAGATTCGGAATGGAAATTCAGACACCGTTATAACTTTGGAGCAACTGCCAGTTTTCAGTATCAATGGTTGAAAATTGCTTTGAGAGAAAGGTTTCAGCAAACTTTTGACCGTGGTGATTCAAAAGCTCGTCTGCGTTCCCGCTTAAAATTAGCTTATGCGCCTGAAAAAGGAATCGTTTCTCCTTACTTCTCAATTGAAATTTATCAAAGTCTGGATGATGCTCCTTTTTGGAGGGCAGATCGTATGCGTTATCGTCCTGGAGTAGAGATTGCTTTGGCTAAACGATGGGCGTTAGATGTTTTTTATTGTTATCAGTATGAGTCTCCAAAAGGTAAACATATTGCCGGAGTAGAAATAGGCTATTCTTTTTGAAAATGTTAGATTACTAATATAATAATGTGTAAGCCTATTTGGCTTTGAAATATCCCTGATTCATAAAGTGCTATTAATTTGATACTTATGAATAAATATAAATATTATTTAAGAAAATGAAGTGCTGGTTGGTTTATGATATATACTTTTGCTTTCAGCATTTCACAATGAAATGTTGGAGTTGATGATTCTCCAGTCGCAACAGAAATGTTGTGAGGAATCTCATAACTGAAAGCGAATACTTCCTTTTATGTCCTTCTTTCTGCTCAATCAAAGATTTCTTATTATTTATATTTAAATGAAGAGGATATGAATATTCTGTTTAGAATGGAGAAAGGAATCGCTGTATGCCTTTTTTCTTCTTTTTTTGTATCAGCATGTGTAAATCATATTTCGGAAGAGAAGGCTATAGTCAGCGATGGAGGTATTTCATTGAGATTTACTGCTGATATTCATGAAGCGACATATACACGTGTTGCCGGCAATGGCTTTGAAGAGAATGATGAAGTAGGGGTGTTTGCCCTTGTGGGTTCTTCCACCATGAAGGAAGAACGTTATGCGGATAATTTGCGTTTCTTTCGTACTTCCGAAAAAATATTTGAGTCCAGTGAACCGATTTATTATCCTGATGATGAGGTAACATTACGTTTGATCAGTTATTATCCTTACCAGGAAGAGGGAGTGGATATGGGAGAAAGTACGATGCCGGTGGCGGTAGAAGCTGATCAAAATCTTTCTGCCGATTATTTTTGCTCTGATTTTCTGGTTGCCTCTCAGAATCTGCAATCAGCTCCTAAAGGAGCCATCGCCCTGCACTATGATCACAAATTTTTCAAGTTAAAAATAGCTCTGGTAGGAAAGGAAGGTGAAGAATTGCAGGGGATACTGGATACTGACCCCAAACTTTCTGTTTGTGGTTTTTATAGTAAGGCGATTTATGATTTTCAAAAAGAGACTTATTCCGCTTTTTCTGATGAGAAAAGCATTACTCCTGCCGGAAAATGGGAGATACAGGGAAATCGGTTGAGCGGAAAAGAAGTGATCCTTATTCCGCAAGAAACCACTTTGGGCTATCAATACATCGTATTGGAAGTTGGAGGCAAGATATATACCAGCCCATTGCCTCTCTTCATTGCAGTTACAGAGTGGTAAACAGAGTGAGCTGGCGATTTCATCCCGACCGAAGATGTTTTGATAAGTAAAGTCGAAGGAGAAATCAATAGTTGGAAGATGGAAATACAGGGCAGTCCGGGTCCGAAGTTTTCCACAATTATGTGGATGTGTCAAAATTGGTATTTGACGATTCGAAGGTGTATAAAGTGTTGAGTGCTGGGCAGCAGGTAGCAGAAATATGTAAAGAATATCTAGTGACGCCTGATTTTTCTTCACAGGCAATTGTCGTTTATCCGATGAAAGATAACCATGCGGTTGACTTATCCAAGGGAACGGTAGTACAATTGGTCGGACATGCAGATAAAGTGCACGGCGGAACTGTAGCGTGGGATTTGAAAGAACATTCATTGAAATATACTCCTGGAAATCAGGCTGCCCGAAGTAAAGGTGTATATTTTGCCTGACGGACAAATTGCATTGTCTATGCCTGAAGAAATGTTGCCCGTATTGGCCATGAAAGATATAATGCGTGATGTGCGTGGGAGTAGTATTCACAATTACCCGATAGTGAAAATTGGTACGCAGTATTGGATGGGAAGTAATCTGAAAACATCATTATATATAGATGGAGAAGAAATTCCGAAACTGGAGATTATGAATGCCGGAGCGACAGGTTATCTATTGTCTCAAACAGATAAGAGTTATTATTTTTATAGTTTTGGAACAATTGTCAGTAATAAGCTGCTTCCTGTGGGGTGGAATATGCCTGATTGGAATGATTGGAATATGCTGAAAACTTATTTGAGCAATGATGCCTCTTTGTTGAAAACCGGACATGGAAAGCAATAAGTACCGGTGCCGGTGCAATAGTAGGAACTGCTACCAATCTCACGGGTTTTGATGGATATCCGGTAGGAATGTATGCCGGCAAGTTTCAGTCTGCCTATGAAGGAAAATATCTTTCTTATTGGACTTTGAATGAAGCAGGGACAGATGCGGATGAGAAAATATTCTTGTTGAGAAGTGATAAAAACGAAATAGCAGAGGGAAACACCGGGTTAGACAAAGCTTACGCCATTCGTTGCATCCGAAAGTAAATCGTGGAAAATTGTTCTTTTTATATTTTGCTTATATTTGGGAAGTGAAACTTAAATAGAAGTCATAGATTATGAAGAAAATAATAAATCCCTGGAAAGGTCTGGAAGGGTACAATTGCTTTGGTTGCGCCCCTAATAATGAAGCCGGAATAAAGATGGAGTTTTATGAAGATGGCGACGAAGTGGTAAGTATCTGGAAACCCCGTCCTGAATATCAGGGATGGATCAATACCTTGCACGGTGGTATTCAGGCTGTTCTCATGGATGAAATTTGCGCTTGGGTGATACTTCGTAAATTACAGACAACGGGAGTAACTTCAAAAATGGAGACTCGTTACCGCAAGCCGGTCAGTACTACTGATTCCCATATTGTGTTGCGTGCTTCTATTAAGGAAGTCAAGCGAAATATTGTAATTATTGAAGCTAAGTTATATAATAAGGATGGCGAAGTATGTACCGAAGCGGTTTGTACGTACTTTACGTTCTCGCACGAAAAGTCGAAAGATGAAATGCACTTTGATAAGTGTGATGTAGAGCCAGAAGAGATATTGCCTTTAATTTGAAATAAAAACTGAACTTTTTGTGATAAATGTTTGGAAGTATCAAACAAATGCTTTACTTTTGTCGCATTAAATAAAAGAAATATGAAATATACAGTTGCACATCATCATCATCATTTTCCTAACGAATAACTCGGTGGGCGTGATTGATAGTGTGTATAACTCTATAAAGATAACGAAGGCTTACCGAATACGGTAAGCCTTTTTTTATTTCTGAATTGTTCGAATTGTAAATCATAAAATAATAAATAAAATCATGTTAAGAATCGCAGTACAAGCCAAAGGACGTCTCTTCGAAGAGACAATGGCACTTTTAGGAGAGTCGGATATTAAAATCAGTACAACGAAGCGTACTTTGTTGGTGCAGTCTTCCAATTTTCCTATCGAAGTTTTATTTCTTCGTGACGATGATATCCCGCAAACAGTAGCTACCGGTGTAGCTGATTTGGGAATTGTCGGTGAGAATGAATTTATGGAAAAAGAGGAAGATGCTGAAATCATCAAACGATTGGGATTCAGCAAATGTCGGGAAGAAAATAGCTACTTCTTATCCGGTCATTTTGAGAAACTTCCTAAAGAAGAACGGAGTAAATGCAGAGATACATGTCATTACCGGTTCGGTAGAAGTATCTCCGGGCATTGGACTGGCAGATGCTATCTTTGATATCGTAAGTTCAGGATCTACTTTGGTAAGCAACCGCTTGAAGGAAGTGGAGGTAGTGATGAAATCCGAAGCGCTGTTGATTGGCAACAAAAACATGAGCGATGAGAAGAAAGAAGTACTGGAAGAACTTTTGTTCCGAATGAATGCAGTAAAGACTGCCGAAGACAAGAAATACGTGCTGATGAATGCTCCGAAGGATAAACTGGAAGAAATAATTGCCGTGTTACCTGGTATGAAGAGCCCTACTATTATGCCATTGGCACAAGAAGGCTGGTGCTCTGTTCATACTGTACTAGATGAAAAGCGTTTTTGGGAAATCATTGGCAAATTGAAGGGACTGGGTGCTGAAGGTATTTTGGTGTTGCCGATTGAAAAAATGATAGTCTAATAAGTTTGAATGATGAAACTAATCAAATATCCCTCCAAAGAACAATGGGCAGAACTTCTGAAGCGTCCGGCTTTGAATACGGAGAGCTTGTTCGATACAGTTCGTACTATTATAAATAAGGTAAGAGCGGAAGGTGATAAAGCTGTTTTGGAATATGAGGCGGCTTTTGATAAGGTGACTTTGTCTGCTCTCACTGTGACTTCCGAAGAAATACAGAAAGCCGAAGGACTGATCAGCGACGAGTTGAAATCTGCCATTACGCTGGCTAAACGGAATATTGAAACTTTCCACTCTTCCCAACGCTTCGTTGGCAAGAAGGTAGAAACAATGGAAGGAGTAACTTGCTGGCAAAAGGCGGTAGGTATCGAAAAGGTGGGGCTTTATATTCCCGGTGGAACGGCTCCGCTTTTCTCTACGGTATTGATGTTGGCTGTTCCCGCAAAATTGCAGGATGCAGGAAATTGCTTTGTACCCCTCCCGATAAAAACGGAAATATTCATCCGGCTATTCTCTTTGCCGCTCAACTGGCAGGTGTCAGTAAGATATTCAAAGCGGGAGGAGTGCAAGCTATCGCTGCTATGGCATATGGAACCGAGAGTGTTCCTAAAGTCTACAAAATCTTTGGCCCTGGAAATCAATATGTAACGGCTGCCAAGCAGTTGGTAAGTCTTCGGGATGTAGCCATCGACATGCCGGCAGGTCCTTCCGAAGTGGAAGTGCTGGCTGATGCATCTGCTAATCCGGTGTTTGTTGCGGCAGATTTACTGTCGCAGGCAGAACACGGAGTGGACAGTCAGGCGATGTTGATAACAACCTCTGAAAAGCTTCAGGCAGAAGTAATGGAAGAAGTAGACCACCAACTGGCAAAGCTTCCTCGACGGGAAATTGCTGCGAAATCTCTGGAAAACAGTAAACTGATTTTGGTGAAGGACATGGATGAAGCGTTAGAGTTGACGAATGCATACGCACCCGAACATCTGATTGTAGAGACTGAAAATTATCTGGAAGTTGCTGAACGTGTAATAAATGCCGGTTCCGTCTTCCTTGGCTCATTGACGCCGGAAAGTGCAGGGGATTATGCTTCCGGAACCAACCATACGCTGCCGACTAATGGTTATGCGAAAGCATACAGCGGCGTGAGCCTGGACAGCTTTATCCGGAAAATCACGTTTCAGGAAATTCTTCCTCAAGGCATGAAAGTTATCGGGCCGGCTATTGAAGAAATGGCAGCCAACGAACTTCTGGATGCTCATAAGAATGCAGTTACAGTACGATTAAATACATTGAAATGAAAACATTACAAGAACTTACCCGGCCGAATATATGGAAACTAAAGCCTTATTCTTCGGCTCGTGATGAATATAAAGGCGCTGTGGCTTCCGTTTTTCTGGATGCGAATGAGAATCCTTATAACCTGCCTCACAACCGCTATCCGGACCCCATGCAGTGGGAACTGAAAACACTGTTGTCTAAAATTAAAAAGGTTTCTCCCCAGCATATCTTTTTAGGAAACGGCAGTGATGAGGCGATTGATCTGGTGTTTCGTGCATTCTGCGAACCGGAAAAAGATAACGTAGTTGCTATCGATCCGACTTACGGTATGTATCAGGTTTGTGCCGATGTGAATAATGTGGAGTACCGGAAAGTTTTGTTGGACGAAAACTTCCAGTTCTCAGCAGAAAAGCTTCTTGCAGCTACAGATGAGCGTACGAAACTCATTTTCCTGTGTTCACCTAATAACCCGACGGGAAACGACCTGCTGCGTTCTGAAATAGAAAAAATACTCCGCGAATTTGAAGGATTGGTCATATTGGATGAAGCGTATAATGATTTCTCCGAAGCACCTTCTTTCCTCGAAGAGCTGGATAAATATCCGAATCTGGTTGTTTTTCAGACTTTCTCCAAAGCTTGGGGATGTGCCGCTATCCGCTTGGGTATGGCTTTTGCATCCGAAGCAATTATCGGAATCCTGAGTAAAATCAAGTATCCTTATAATGTGAATCAGCTGACACAGCAGCAGGCTATTGCTATGCTGCATAAATATTATGAAATAGAACGCTGGATAAAAACATTGAAGGAAGAACGCGACTATCTGGAAGAAGAATTTGCGAAATTACCTTGTACAGTCCGAATGTACCCGTCCGATTCCAACTTCTTCTTGGCGAAAGTAACGGATGCGGTGAAGATTTACAATTATTTGGTAGGTGAAGGGATCATAGTGCGCAACCGTCATTCCATTTCGCTTTGTTGCAACTGTCTGCGTGTGACGGTGGGTACCAGAGTGGAGAATAATACGTTACTTGCTGCCCTCAAAAAATATCAAGGATAGTATATGAAGAAGAAAATATTGTTTATAGATAGGGACGGGACATTGGTCATTGAACCTCCCATTGATTATCAGCTTGATTCACTGGAAAAGCTGGAATTTTATCCGAGAGTCTTCCGTAATTTGGGCTTTATCCGTAGCAAGCTTGATTTTGAATTTGTGATGGTTACCAATCAGGACGGGCTGGGGACATCTTCGTTTCCGGAAGACACTTTCTGGCCTGCTCACAACTTGATGCTGAAAACATTGGCCGGAGAAGGCATTACCTTTGATGATATTCTGATCGACCGTAGTTTTCCGGAAGATAATGCGCCGACTCGCAAACCGCGTACAGGAATGTTGACGAAGTATATTGATAATCCGGAATATGATCTTGCGGAAAGCTTTGTAATCGGTGATCGTCCTACTGATGTGGAGCTGGCAAAGAATCTTGGTTGCCGTGCTATTTATCTGCAAGAAGCAACGGATGATTTGAAAGAGAAAGGTCTGGAAGAAGTTTGCGCACTTGCAACAACAGACTGGGATCAGGTGGCAGAATTTCTTTTTGCCGGTGAGCGGAAAGCAGAAGTTCGCCGTACAACGAAGGAGACTGATATTTATGTGTCTCTCAATCTCGATGGAAATGGAAGCTGTGATATTTCTACCGGTCTTGGCTTCTTCGATCATATGCTTGAACAAATAGGCAAGCATTCCGGAATGGATCTGACCATTCGGGTAAAAGGCGACCTGGAAGTGGATGAACATCACACCATTGAGGATACTGCAATCGCTTTGGGAGAATGTATTTATCAGGCTTTGGGCAGTAAGCGTGGAATCGAACGTTATGGTTATGCTTTGCCTATGGATGATTGCCTTTGTCAGGTTTGCCTTGATTTCGGAGGTCGTCCTTGGTTAGTATGGGATGCAGAGTTCAATCGTGAGAAAATAGGAGAGATGCCGACGGAGATGTTCCTGCATTTCTTTAAATCATTGAGTGATGCTGCAAAAATGAATCTGAACATCAAGGCTGAAGGACAGAATGAGCATCACAAGATAGAAGGTATCTTTAAAGCGCTTGCACGTGCTCTGAAAATGGCATTGAAAAGAGATATCTATCATTTTGAGCTTCCTTCGAGCAAAGGAGTACTATAATTTGCCTCATCATATTATATAATCTCATAGGATTGCTATATGATAATCAATAACAAACGAATTTGGCTTGGTTTATTTATCGGGATAGTGATGTCTTTTTCGGTTTATGGTCAAAACATAAACGCTGAAAAGATAACTGTTCCCGATAGTAAACTGACTAATTTGTATCAGATAGACTCAGGTGTATATCGTTCGGAGCAACCATCGGATGCTGACTTTAAGGCTTTGGAGAAATACGGTATTCGTGAAGTGCTGAATCTTCGCAACAGGCATAGTGACGATGATGAGGCGGCAGGAACAAAGATTAAGCTTTATCGGCTAAAAATGAAAGCGCATTCAGTCAGTGAAGATCAATTGATCAATGCATTGCGCATTATCAAGAACCGCAAAGGGCCAATCGTCTTTCATTGTCATCACGGTTCTGATAGGACAGGCGCAGTATGTGCTATGTATCGTATTGTATTTCAAGGAGTGTCAAAGCAAAAAGCTATTCAGGAAATGACCGAAGGAGGTTTCGGTTTTCATCGTATTTATAAAAATATCATTCGCACTATTGAGAAGGCTGATATAGAACGTATTAAAAGAGAAGTATTACAATAGTGCAATTGACCGTATGTTCTATATAACTCATGCGGAAGGATTAATGTTTTCTTCTGCATGAACTGGTATTTTCTCCTGATCTATTACTTTATTCTTCTAAATGATTTAATCTGTTAGACTTGAGTAACTAATAAACTACACTTGTGTAATCAAGAGGATACACAAGTGTAGCTGAATGGTTGTTTAAGTGTATTTGGCTAATTATTCGCATTTGTAGCTAATTGGCTGAAGAACTTACTGTTATAAAGAAAATGCAGTTTTTCTTCTCCAAAAGTCAAAAACAACCGCATGTTTTTTTGTAAACTTCTCTTGAATACGGGGTGTTTTGTGAACTAAATGATTGATATACAGTTATGTGACATTCTTGTTTTACCCCGTATAATACTTAAGATAAATACAAAAATGTCACAGAAGAAAGATCAAAGAGATTATAAATCTTCTATTTCTTTGAGCCAGATAGTTGAACTTGCATCACTTGGCATTCGCCAGTCACCTCTGGGACTGATGGAAATACTACCTACCTTCGGACCATCGGGCAGACAGGAGCGCTTGAACTGCTGATTAAAGAAACGTCGGAAGAAAGTAGATAACCATTTCTTTATTGTTTCTTTGTCATATACATCCTTGAAAGCTATATTAGCCAGATAGTAAATCTTGGAAGGGCGGAAACCAAAACGCAGGAAGTAATAGAGGAAAAAGTCATGCAGTTCATAAGGCCCTACCAAGTCTTCGGTCTTCTGTTTGATTTCCCCGTTTTCGTCTGCTGGAATTAATTCGGGACTGATAGGAGTATCTACAATATCCAGTAAAGTCGCTTTAGCGTCCTCATCCATATCATTTTCCGCTACCCATTGCACTAGATACTTCACAAGTGTTTTGGGAATACTTCCATTGACACCGTACATAGACATGTGATCTCCATTGTACGTAGCCCATCCGAGTGCAAGTTCTGACAAGTCACCCGTACCCACTACCATTCCCCAAGTTTGGTTAGCGATATCCATTAATATCTGTGTGCGTTCGCGTGCCTGAGAGTTCTCATAGGTGACATCATGTACATTGATATCATGATCGATATCTTTGAAATGCTGGATACAGGCATCTTGAATACTGATTTCCCGGATAGAAATGCCCAATGATTTCATTAAATCAATGGCATTGTTATAAGTACGGTCAGTCGTTCCAAAGCCTGGCATTGTAACTCCCAGAATATCTTTGCGGGGTAAACCGAGTTTGTCGAAGGTCTTCACGCAGACTAATAATGCCAATGTTGAATCCAATCCTCCGGAAATACCGACTACAGCTGTTTTAGCTTTGGTATGAACCAGTCGTTGTGCCAAGCCGGCTATTTGGATAGAGAATACTTCTTCACAATGCTCATCCAGTTCTGCTCCTTGGGGGACAAAAGGATGTGAATTGAAGTCTCGGGTCAAAGTAAGCTCTTTGCTATTAATAAACTCCGTTGCGACGGAGATTGCTTTTTTATCTCCTGGATTTCCCTGGCTGGCAGCAAAAGTGGTGTTGATTCTACGTTCTGCCCGTATGCGTTCCACATCGATTTCGCTAATGATCAGTTGCTCCTCCATGCAGAAACGTTTGCTACGTGCCAGTAATGAGCCGTTTTCGTAAATCAATCCGTTTCCCGCAAATACTACATCCGTAGTGGACTCCCCGAAACCACAGGAAGAAAATACGTATCCTGCAATGCAACGTGCTGATTGTTGGCTGATAAGAGAACAGAGATAATGATGCTTTCCGATTCCTTCATTATCGGCAGACATATTGAAAATAATTTCTGCTCCTTGTAAAGCCAATGAGGAACTGGGAGGTATGGTAGCCCAAAGGTCTTCGCAAATTTCGATCCCAAAAGTCGTATCGGAAGTTTCAAACAGCAGGTTGGCACCTATGGGAACGATTTGTCCGCATAGGCGTACGGTATCTTCTGTCAGTTGAAGGGCAGAAGTAAACCAGCGCTGTTCGTAGAACTCCTTATAATTGGGGAGGTAAGTTTTGGCAGCAACACCTAGTACTTTTCCTTTTTGAATCACTACGGCGGCATTGATCACGGTTGAATTGACTACTACCGGCATGCCGACAATAGAGATGATGTCCAGTTGGCGGGTATTATTGAGTATCTGCATTAGCCCCATCTCTGCTTCTTCCAGCAAAATCTGCTGTCCGAATAAGTCACCGCAAGTATATCCGGTAATACTCATTTCCGGGAATACTATGATTTGCACACCCTTACCTTCAGCTATTGCGATTTGGCTTTCTATTCTCTCTACATTGAATTTACAGTCGGCCACTTTAACGTGTGGCACGGCTGCAGCTACTTTTACGAATCCGTAGTTCATCTTGTACCTTTTTATATATAGTGGGTACAAAAATAGGAAATAGTTTTGGATTTTTGCCCTTTTGACTCTGAATCCTCAAAATGAGGTGTCTTATGTCGTTTTAATGACTATTGCATAAGCAACTAATAAGAATGTCAAATGGAAAGTAATATGGTCTTATTTTTGACGGTTTATATGGGATATATCTATTTGTTTATTAATATTTTGTTAATTATGCAATAAAAAGACATTTGAGGAAATTTGGTATAAAAAATGAGACTTTTTGTTTTTTCTATTTAACTATTATATTATATTTGGCCAAATTAAAGAATTTTATAGGCAATTTACACCTAAACAAACGATAAGCACTTATTAATATCTATAATTTTAGAGAGATGGACATACACTTTATTAGTATTGCAGCGACACAAGACATTTATTTAGACATATGGCGTAATATTAAAAACCAGCCAAGCTAATTTCCCTATTCTATATATTGTATAGACTATTTGATAGTCTGTCCTGGAACGATGATAAAAGTATACTTTTCAAAGTCGCTCCAAGGGGAGAAGTATATTGCTGTTTCATGCGTGAAGCGTAATATGCTAAGTTTTCGTTTTGTAGATAAATCTGTAAAAAATAAATCAATTCATTAATTTAAATTCAAGTATCAAAGATGAGAAAATCAATTCTCTTGTTTGTACTCTTTGCTCTACTGAATATTCCTCTTATGCTTTTTGCACAGAGTGGATATAAGGTAAAAGGACATGTTGTTTCGGCAGAAGATAATGAGCCGATGGTTGGTGTGTCTATTTTAGAGAAGGGTACTACAAATGGTGTAATTACCGACATTGATGGTAATTACACTCTTGAGATTAAGGGTACGGCAAGTGCTACTTTGCTGTTCTCTTATATCGGTATGCAATCACAGGCACATGCGGTTAGTGCCAAAACCGGAACACTGAATGTTCGTCTGGTTTCAGATGCTGCTTTAATAGATGAGGTAGTGGTAGTAGCGTATGGAACTCGTAAAAAAGGGACGATTGCTGGTGCCGTATCCACTGTTAAAGCGGAAAAAATGGAAAATGTTCCCACAGCTGGTTTCGACCAGTCATTGCAGGGACAGACGCCCGGTTTGACGGTAATCTCCAATTCGGGAGAACCCAGTAAGGCGGCTGTGTTCCAGCTTCGTGGTACCAATTCTATCAATTCGGGCACCTCTCCGCTGTTTATACTGGATGGTACACCTATCTCCAGTGCTGATTTTAACACAATTAGCCCGGGAGATATAGAATCAATCTCTGTGTTAAAGGATGCTTCGTCGACTTCTATCTACGGAGCCCGTGCGGCAAATGGTGTGGTAGTTATCACTTCTAAGCGCGGACTGGCAATAGATAAAGCGAAAGTTACGTTGCGTGCCCAATGGGGTATTTCTCAATTGGCGTCGAATGACAAATGGGTGGTGATGAATACTCCCGAACGTATCCAATTTGAAAAGGAAATCGGGTTAGACACCGGACAAGATTACGACCTACTGTCTCGCACGAATGTTAATTGGCTGGATGAAGTTTTCAACGATCGTGCACCTTTGCAGAGTTACGAACTTTCTGTCAATCGTGCCACCGACCGTCTGAACTACTATGTTTCCGGAGGATTTTATGATCAGGAAGGTATTGCGCAGAGTTCTTCTTTCCGCCGTTACAATATGCGCGCCAATGCGGAAGTGAAAGCCAGCAACTGGCTGAAAGTGGGCACGAATACAATGATGGCCTATGAAGAAATATCACAGGCTGAAGAGGGAGAACCGGCGCTTTATACACCTATTTCCGGTTCACGCTTTATGTTACCTTACTGGAATCCTTATAATGCTGACGGTTCTTTGGCTTCCGAAAATGATGGAACTTGGACGGGAACGGGGCAGAATCCGATAGAATGGATGGCGAATAATCCCGTATCATACAAAAAGTACAAATTGCTGTCTACTGTATTTGCAGAGATCACTCCGATTCAGAACTTGACTATTCGTGGCCAGTTTGGTGCTGATTATTCACACTCTACGGCTTTCATGCAGTCTTTCCCGAGTTACATTATTAATAATAACTCCGGTAAAGCAGGGCGCAGCTCATCTGATATCCTTAGCCTGAGTGAAACTCTTACAGCCAATTATCGGTGGGCTTTGAATGATGATCATTCATTCAATTTTCTGCTGGGACAGGAAGGGATAGATTATCAATCCTCCGGATTCCAGGTATCTACACAGGGGCAGAATAACGATCGCCTCACCAACCTGCTTACCGGAACTCGCGCTACATCGTGGCCGGATAGTAATAGTGCCTATTCTTATTTGTCTTTTTTCTTCCGTGGGGAGTACAACTATAAAGATTTGTATTATGCGGAAGTTGCTGCACGTACGGATGCTTCTTCCCGCTTCGGTGCAGATCATCGTTGGGGTATGTTTTGGTCGCTGGGTTTTATGTGGAACATCAAGAACGAGGCTTTCCTCAAAGACATAGAATGGCTTACTAGCGCACAGGTTAAGTTGAGTACAGGTACTTCCGGTAACTCGGAAATTCCTTATTACGATCATCTTGCGCTTGTTTCCGGAGATGCAAACTATAATGATGAAGCTGGTATCTATCCTTCACAAAGTGGAAATGAGGAATTGAGCTGGGAGCAGACTTGGGCAAACAATGTTGGCGTGAGTTTTGGCCTTTACAATCGTGTCAATGTGAATGTCGATTTTTATCATAAAAAGACTACTAATATGCTGATGTTAGTTCCTCAATCGTATGCGATCACCGGAGTAGGCAATCGTTGGGACAACATTGGCGCTATGATGAATCGCGGTGTGGAAATTGCGATTGACGGTGATGTGATTCGTACCAAAGATTTCACTTGGAATCTGAGCGCAAACGTTTCTTACAATAAGAATAAACTTTTAGAACTTTACAATGGTGTAGAAGAATATGTAAACTCTACCACTGGATTGAAATATGTAGTAGGACACTCCGTACGTGAGTATTTCATGAACCGTTATGCAGGTGTGAATCCGGCCAATGGCGATGCTTTGTGGTACACAGCCGACGGAGAACTGACAACAGAATTTCGTGAAGAAGACAAAGTGATGACCGGCAAATCGTTTGATTCTCCTTGGGTAGGCGGCTTCGGCACATCCCTTATGTGGAAGGGGCTTTCATTGTCGGCGCAATTCAGCTGGATGGCAAAACGATATGTGATGAACAATGACCGTTTCTTCGAAGAAAGCAACGGACTATACAGTGCCTACAATCAATCGAAAAGATTATTGTACGATCGTTGGAAAAAACCGGGCGACATCACTGATATCCCCCGTTACGGAGTGACGGCTCAACTTGACGATCGCTTTCTTGAAAACTCTTCATTCCTTCGTCTGAAGAACCTGACACTGGCTTATGCATTTCCGCAATCACTGCTGAAGAAAACTAATTTCTTCACATCTGCGCGTGTTTATCTGCAGGGACAGAACTTGCTTACCTGGACAGGTTTTACCGGACTCGATCCGGAAGTAGCAACTAATGTGTATAGAGCACAATATCCGGCTTCACGCCAGTTTACTTTGGGTATTGACGTTTCATTCTAATAGTATATTTAAAGAAAGATGATTAAGAAATTTAAATTATATATCCTGTTGGCAGCCATGGCATTTTCTGCCGCTTCTTGTTTGGACAAGATGCCTGAAGACGGTATTCCATTCGATGAGTCTATACAGACGGTAGATGATGTGAATCTGGCTGTTATTGGTATTTACGATGCATTCAAAAGTAGTGCTCTGTACTCAGGGAACTTGACAATACTTCCTGATCTGCAGGCAGACCTTGTGTATGGGGTAAATGGAAATACGAATACATTCGGAGATATTTGGCGCTGGAAAGACATTCTGGCAACTAATACAAGTATCGAGGCTGTTTATGCTGGACTGTACAACGTGATTAATCGTTGTAACTTCATGCTCGACCGCGTAGACAGAGTGAGAAATAACACAACTGATGATAAAGATTTGGATAAGCTCGATCAGTGTTGCGGTGAAGCTTATTTTGCCCGTGCGATTGCCTATTCCGAATTGGTGAAGATGTTCTGCAAGGCTTATGAAAGTGATGAAGATGCAGCCAATCAATTGGGTGTGATACTCACCAAGCATTATCAAGGCAATGAAGAAATGAAACGTGCTTCGCTGAAAGCCTCTTATGAGTTTATTCTTGAGGATCTCGATCGGGCTGCCCAATTGTTGGCTTTGGATAAAGATTATGATCCGTCTGTCGATGGAGCTTTATTTAATAATGCTACTTATTTCAATGAATACACGGTGTACGCTTTGCGGGCACGTGTCGCTCTTTATATGAGAAAGTGGGATGAAGCTATCAAGTATTCCAGCAAGGTTATTGATAGCGAATATTATCTGTTGGCCAGTTGTACTCGCACTATTTCTTCTGGAGTGAGCTATTATAAGTATATGTGGACGGACGACATGTCAACGGAGGCTATTTGGAAAGTTGGTTTCACCATAAACTCTTATGGAGGCAAACTGGGACAAATTTTCTTGAATTACAATCATGTGAATTATCGTCCGGACTATGTGCCGGCTAATTGGGTGTTCGGATTGTATGATTCGAACGATTTGCGTCCGGAGACCATTTTTCAAACTTTGCAAACCGGCTTTAGTCATGGCCTTTCATGGCCTTTGTTGATAAAGTATGCCGGTAATAATGAGTTCATTGCAGCTAATATCCTTCACGTATCTATGCCTAAAGTGCTTCGTCTGTCCGAACAATATCTGATACGTGCTGAAGCTTATGTGCAGCAAGCGCAACCTGACTATGGTCGTGCAGGAAAAGATATTACGACTCTCCGTACAGCACGTTATTCAACTTACGGTGGTTCTACTGCTTTGTCTGCTTCCAATGCAATGGAAGTTATCGAAGCAGAGCGTGTGAAAGAACTTTATATGGAAGGTTTTCGTCTCCATGATTTAAAACGTTGGCATAAAGGATTCGAACGGAAGCCGCAAGACCAGTCACTGGCTAACGGTAGCAGCTTGAAAGTGGAAGCAGATGATCCATTATTTGTATGGCCGATACCGCAGCATGAACTGGATGCTCCCGGTTCGCAGGTTCAACCGAATGAAAGTAACAAATAGATTAAAAGCATATGATAATGAAGAAATTATTATTAGGATGTATAGCAGCCGTTGCTGCTCTGATGGCTCTTTCCGGATGCGATCAGGACAAGGTGGCATACAACGGACCCAGTTATCTTATGTTTTCTGACACGCTTTATACGTATGCCGTGCAAGAAACGAATGAGATATTCAATGTTCCGATCTCTGCTACTGTGGCTGCCGATCATGACCGGACCTTCGCTGTCGAAGTAATTGATCGCGAAAGTAATGCCGTGGAAGGTAAGCATTATAAAATTCTGTCGAATACCGTTACCATTAAGGCGGGAGAAAGGAGTACCAATTTAGAGGTACAAGGTATTTATGATAATCTGGAAATTAATGATTCGCTGGGTTTTGCATTGCGACTGGTAATTCCTGAAACGGAACAATGGGGACTCTATGGAACTGAAGCAAAAGTTGTAATGCAGAAAATCCGTCCGTTTGACATTAAAAACTTTACAGGTTATTGTGTTGTCAGTTCGACTTATTTTGCAAGTTATTTGAACAATTTAGAATTGCGTTTGGTAACTTCGGATATCGTAGAAGGCAAAGAAAATACCATTGCCATACATGGTCTTTACTATGACGGATACGATACGGAAATCACTTTCAACCGTGAGGATGTTCAAGAACCCCTAGTTGAAATGGATGAACAGCTTTGTGCATCTACAGCAACGGCTTTCGGAACTATTTACGGTGACGGCAAGTTGCTGATGAATCAACCTACCGCTTATACTTCTTACTTCAGTACTAACGAAAATTTCGTCCTACAGTATGTCACGCTAAGCGTGAACAATAGAGATGGATCATCATACGGTACGGTTGGCACGTTTGTCAATGTGATCGAATGGATAAGCGAAGCAGAAGCGGAGAAATTAAAAGAACAAGGATATTAAAAAAACAAGAAATATAAATGGATATGAAAAAGTTTAGTTTAAAACCACTAGGAGATTCTTGCATGAAGATGTTGTGCAAGAGCTGCTTCTTCATTGGCTTACTTATGACTTTCTGCCTGACGGCATGTTCGGACGATGATGATGATACGGTGACTCCGATATTTCCGGAAAAACAAAATATTGTCTGTAATGCAGGCGAGAAAAAAGAGTTCACTTTCACGGCTAATACTAACTGGAGTTTGGCATCATCAACAATCTGGTGTAAGTTTCAGAACAACGATACGGAAGAGTTTGTAGTATCCGGAACTGCCGGAACGCAAACCGTAACAATCATGGCTACTAATGAAAACCAAAATAACGATAACGCAAGTGTGGCTAAGTTGGAGTTAACAATGGGTGGTCAGACTATTGTGATCGGTGAGGTTACGCGCTCGGCAGCAGGATATGAATTGAAAATATTCGATGAAGAAGGAGTAGAGATTAACGAACTGAAAGTAGGATACCAACACTTTTCTAAATTTAGTGTGCAAGCAAACTTCCGCTTTGCTGCTACCAATCTGCCGGGATGGGTGGAACTCGAAGGTGGTTCTCTTGTTGGTCCGGTTAATCAGAAAGTAAGTGGTGGCTTGAAAATAATAGAAGATGATAACCGTGAAAAATATCCGGTTCCGGCTTCAGATAAAAATGTGATAACGTTCTCGGATGAAGAAGGAAAAGCATTCTATTCTTTCAACGTTTCTTATGATGGTATGACTCCGGGTGTACTGGAAATGACACTTCCGTCATCTAATAAGTATGATTGGGCTGTATCTTTGGACGGAAAGACTTTTACTCAGAGCGCAGGTGGAGTGGCAGGTACCGGAGGCAGTACTACGACTCTTAAGAATCGTGTGCCTTTTACTGTTAAAACATTGAACGATGATTATGAGGTAGTATTCGTTGAAAAAGGAAGCAACAATAATGATTTGTATATCATGGATGCCAGCTATAATGAATGGATGCGTTGCGAACGTGAAGGTGGTAAAGCGACACTTATTGTAGACGAATATACTCCTGCTTCGTACGAACCGGCTGAAAGAGTTGGATATGTTCTTGTCTTCTCACGTGCTCAATATGAAGATATCAAAGATAATTTGGAAGCGACCATCATTGACGGTGAAGATTTGGTTTATAAATATGAGCAGTCTAATCTTGTTCTTCAGTTTACTCAGAAAGAAACGAAAGGCGGTGGCGATGAACTAGCCATTACTGCGGTAGACGGTCAAACATATAATCCTATTGATTGTACGTCTTATACAGGTGGCGATGCAGATTACTTTAAGTCAGAGTATGGCGTGACAGGAATTTTTGAGATAAAACAGCCTGCATCAGTCGCTACTGTGGCAAAAATGCCTTTTAATTGGAGCAATTCAGTTTGCTATTACTTTGAAGATGAACAAGAGGCCAATGGCGTTACTGAACCAATAAGCGAAACTGACATAACAATCTATACAGAGGCTGCAAACGGTAAAGATGTATTTTTAATAGTCTCTGATGAATCGGGAAATAAACTGATGTTGATTGTCAGAATCAGCAATGCCGGAAGTGGCGGTGGAGGAGATGTGCCCTTTACTGTAACTACCAGCCAATTAGCTCCTGTGAGTTGTACAGCTTATGATGGTAGTATGGGAGGTGCTAATTATTTCATTACCCAATATGAGGTAACTGATATTTCTGATATAAAAAATCCGCCGATTGGGGAGTCTATATTTGTGACACTTAATACATCCAGTATAGTTGATTTCAAATGTTATGATGTTGACGAAAAGATAGTTGATGCATCTTCAGATATTGAAATATCTGAAGATTGGAGTACCGGAAAGCAAAATTTGAATGTATGGTTGGGCAATGGAAGCAGTTTAACTAAAACTGTATTTTTAATAATTACCGGAGAAGACGGTAGCAAGCATATGCTGGTTATCAATATATAATGCATATTTTACTTGTGAATAATTATAACGAATAATAGATTATAAATGAATCTACATAAAATATACTCAATATTCTTCCTGCCTTTTATTGTCGGCCTGCTGACAATGTTGGTAGTGACAGGATGTTCCGATGATGACGAGGAGCTGCAAAGCCAATACGGTTATGTGCAGTTTAAACTCTATAAGAGTACCTCTTTTGAGAAAGGAACAACCACTCGTGCTGTGGGCAAACTTGAATCAATGTCTAGTGCACAGAAGATAAAGGTGGTGATGACGCATAACGGTACCACCGTTTCACAAACTCTGCTTCTGAACGCATACAATGCGAACAATGCGGAATATGGTCTGCGTAGTGACAAATTGCAATTACTGGCCGGTACTTATAAGATTGTCGGCTATTATTTGTATGACGGTCTTGATGAGGTACTGTTGGCAGGACCTGCCGGCGATGACAATGAACTGACAGTTGTAAGTGGAGGATTGCTGGAAAAAGCATTGACTGTAGATGCAGTTCCGCATGGAACCGTTACCTTTAAATTGTCGAAAGAAGGAATTAGTACACGTGCAGCCGGCGAATACTTATTCAGCAATATTCGCTATGTCGATGTTACGGTGATGAATTCCTTTAATCGTGTCACCACAGAATTGAAGGGGATGAAAGTCACCTATAAAGAAGATTCTAAAGAACACCAAAATCCCGATAATGCCAATGATAAGTATATGGATATAGGTGTAGCAACATGCGACTCTGCCGTATGGCTTCCTGCCGGTACCTATCAGGTAGTAGCATATACCACCTACTCACAAAGCGGTATCAAAAGATCGGAATTGGAAACGCAATCTGTAAGAGGAGAATCTTTTACTGTGATAGACAACAAATTGACAAAAGATGCCAACGTCCCTATCCAATTGAAGGAAACGGCGGAGTACATTAAAGACTATAAAGCGCTGAAAGCCATTTGGGAAGCTTTGGACGGAAAGAATTGGAGATATTATAGTGGGACGATAAACAATACTATTCACAGTTTAAACTGGAACTTCAACAAAGAACTTGATATGTGGGGTGACCAACCCGGTGTTGATTTGGATAATAATGGGCGTGTCACCGGACTCTCGCTTGCCGGTTTCGGTGCCAAAGGCAGAGTACCCGATGCTATCGGACAATTAACTGAATTAAAAGTGCTTTCGTTCGGTACACATAGCGAAACGGTGAGCGGCAGATTATTTGGAGATGAAGAACTGACTCCGGACATGAGCGAGGAAAAAAAGCATAGAATTCGTATGCACTATAAGAAAATGTTCCTTGACTATGACCAACGCTTGAATTTGTCAGACCTACTACAAGATGCCATTAATAGAAATCCTGAAATGAAACCGATCAAGAAGGATAGCCGTATTTCATTGAAAGATACACAAATCGGTAATCTTACCAATCGAATAACGTTTATTTCGAAGGCTATTCAACGGTTGACCAAGTTGCAGATTATCTATTTTGCTAATTCTCCTTTTACCTATGATAATATTGCTGTCGATTGGGAAGATGCCAACTCGGATTATGCCAAACAGTATGAAAATGAAGAATTGAGTTGGAGTAATTTGAAAGATCTCACGGATGTAGAGTTGTATAACTGTCCGAATATGACGCAGCTTCCGGACTTCTTGTATGATCTTCCTGAATTACAGTCATTGAACATTGCATGTAACAGAGGCATTAGTGCTGCCCAATTAAAAGCTGATTGGACACGACTCGCTGACGATGAGGATACAGGACCTAAAATTCAGATTTTTTATATGGGTTATAATAATTTGGAAGAGTTTCCCGCATCTGCTTCTTTACAGAAGATGGTGAAACTAGGCTTACTTGATTGTGTGCATAATAAGGTAAGACATCTGGAAGCTTTTGGTACCAATGTTAAACTGACTGACCTTAAGTTAGACTACAATCAGATTGAAGAGATTCCGGAAGATTTCTGTGCATTTACCGATCAAGTGGAAGGCTTAGGATTTTCTCATAATAAGCTGAAATATATTCCGAATATATTCAATGCCAAGTCGGTATATGTGATGGGATCTGTAGATTTCTCGTATAATAAAATAGGTTCGGAGGGACGTAACATCAGTTGTTCGATGGATGATTACAAAGGTATTAATGCCTCAACGGTAACCTTGTCATATAACGAAATCCAGAAGTTCCCTACAGAACTGTTTGCAACCGGTTCTCCAATTTCGACAATTATCTTGAGTAACAATTTAATGACATCGATTCCGGAAAATTCATTGAAACCAAAAGACGGAAACTATAAGAATACGTATTTGCTGACTACTATAGATTTGCGTTTCAATAAATTGACCAGCTTGTCTGATGACTTCCGGGCGACTACCTTACCTTATTTGAGCAATATGGACGTTAGCTATAATTGTTTCTCTTCGTTCCCGACACAACCGTTGAACAGTAGCCAGTTGAAAGCTTTCGGAATTCGCCATCAACGTGATGCGGAAGGCAATCGTATCTTGCGCCAATGGCCGACCGGTATCACTACTTGCCCTAGTTTGATCCAGTTGCAAATTGGTTCTAACGACATCCGTAAAGTAGACGAGAAACTGACACCGCAGCTTTATATATTGGATATTGCAGATAATCCGAACATCTCGATTGATGTGACTAGCGTATGTCCTTATATTGAGGCAGGTATGTATGTTCTGTTATATGATAAGACACAAGATATTCGTGGTTGTGATGCTTTGGGTATTGAACGATAATATAAAAGAATCTATTAATGAAATATTTTAGTAAAATAACATTAGGACTAATTCTTTGCATGGGGATCATTTCTTCATGCAAGGATGACGACGAAACAAGGATCGATGGCATTTCGCTAGATAAAGAAGAAATAGCTATCGGTGCCGAAGGAGGAACAGAGAAGATCGCCGTTTCGTCTAATGATCAATGGGTGGTACGCGTTTCTAAACCTTGGATTGCCGTTTCACCGGCAAACGGTTTTGGTTCAGCGGTATGTGAACTTACCATAGACTCTACACTGACGAATGTTGCGCGTACAGCACAGATAAGTTTCACTATGAATGGTCGTGAGCCTAGCTTGGTTACGGTTACACAGTTCGGTTTCGGTAAGCAAATCTTAGTGAAAGAACCTGAAGTGGAAATCCCCAGTTCGGATGCATTCGATAACCGTCACTTTAAATCAACTATCTCTACTAACGTAAATTTCAAAATCGGAAGTGTGGATTATTCTTTCGCAGAAGAGGCTACGATGACTGAAGAGGAGAAAAGCGAGGTAGAAGGAGAACGTAGCGGTTGGGTGACATTGCCGAAGGATAAAGATCTAGCGGTGAATTTAGACAAAGGAGCACGTCCCCGTACTCTTAAAGTGGATTTCCGTTGGGGAATGAATGTGGCTCCCTATACCCGTGTGGCAAAGATCCATCTGGTTCCAGTAGATGAGAATGACCAATTGGTGGACAATAACGGTAATAAAATAGATGCTGTAGTGTTGACTGTAACACAAAAAGCAGCTATGAAGATTGAGGATAATCGTGCCGGTGACTCATTGGCTATTATTACTATCAATAGCAAACTCCAGAGCATGATGAGTTTTGATACCAGTGAAAGTATGATGAACTGGAGTTTTGTAACCCTTTGGGAAGCTACTGATAAAGAAATAAAAGATGGAATAGTTCCTACTGAAGCTGTAGGGCGTGTGAGGTCTGTAAGTTATGCAATGATTGATTTGCAAGACGGTGAAACATTCCCCAAAGAAATTCGTCATCTGAAATACCTGGAATCATTTTCAGTTCAGAGTAATGCCAACCGACAAATACGTACTATTTCTTTAGGAGAAGAAATTTGCGAATTGGAGTATCTGAAGGATCTGACAATATTCTCTTTTGGTATAAATGCTCTCCCTGAGAATTTTATTAAATTGGGTAAGAAACTGGAGAATTTGGATTTGGCAAGTAATAATTTCCAGTCGTTGTCTGTAGTTACAGATGTGGTGAACGAAAAGAATTTCCCGCACTTGAGATATTTGACATTAACCGGATGTCGTGCTACGGAAACACTGAAAGATATGAGCTTGATTGATGGGAACAACCAATACAATGGTAGGGATGTCGGTCTGCATGTTGATATTTCTCAAGGACAACCTGAAAGAGAAGCTTTCTTGAAGTTATTGACTTGGGATAAACTGATTTCATTGCAAATGTCATACAACTTCTTGGAGGGAGAATTACCTACAGACGCAGAGGTGAGAGCGGCATTGAGAGCTGCAGATAAACCGGAAACTTATCAATCGGATGATTTCTTCAGTAAAGATGAGTTGACTGCCAAGCCATCCATATTCATGGATAAGATATCTAGAGATACTTGCCAGTGGCTGTTGACGACCGACAATCAGGTAAGATATCGGAAGCAGACTCCAGTAAGCGGGCAGGATATTCCGCGTGTGTTACCGTTTGCCCGTACAGTTCATATTAATTTGAACTTCCTGACAGGTGCTTTGCCTAATTGGTTGCTATTCCATCCTTACTTTGTATATTGGGGACCCGAAAGCATGATATTCAATCAGCAAGAAGACGGCAGAAACTCAAAAGGAAATACAGTGGGATTCAATAATGTGGATATCGTAAACTACGATTTTTCTTATTATTACGGAAGTACAGACCCCGGGACAAATCAAATTGTTAGCGGTGTCGCTTATCCGTTGTATTTTAGAAAATTTGTATTGTCGGGAACTACAGACTAGCAGGGCTATAGAGTAAATATCATTAACAAGAATAATTTTAAATAAGAACAATGAAGAAAAATTTCTTATATACAGCACTGTTTGCCTTGATGCTGGCTTCATGCTCGGAACAAGAAGTGATCGAACAACCGTCTACCCCAACAGGGGGGACGGAAGTTCAGCTTCCGGCTGATGTCACTTCCGGTGAATTGCTGATTAAATTCGATCCTGCAATGACAGAGATTCTTGATCAGGCTCTCACAGTTGCAACAAGAAGTGGGGGGGCTATGACCCGTTCCGGGATTCCTTCTACTGACGAAGTGTTGGATATTCTGGGTACATATCATTTTGAACGTATATTTCCGGTAGACACTAAAAATGAAGAACGTACCCGTACTTCAGGATTACATTTGTGGTATCGGGTAAAGTTTGATGAAAATACAGACTTGAAGGAAGCCGCCGGTCGTCTTGCTAAATTAGGCGAAGTAGCTAAAGTACAGGCTAACAGTCACATTCAGCGTGCTTACAGAGTTGATGGCTATCGGAGTTATGTTAGTGAGAGTGCATTGCGACAGAAGGCGGCAACACGTACTGTTACGACAGGAAGCACCTTCTCCGATCCCGGATTGGCATATCAATGGCATTATAATAACAGTGGCAATAACCCTTTTGACAATCAGAACGCATTGAAAAATGGTTCCAGGCCGGGGTGTGATGTCGGTTGTATGGAAGCATGGAAGAAGTGTACGGGCGATCCTTCTATCATTGTTGCTGTGCTGGATGAAGGTGTGATGTATACCCATCCTGATTTGAAAGGTAATATGTGGATCAATGAAAAGGAAGAACTTTATGCAGATAAGGATGCTGACGGTAACGGATATAAGGACGATAAATATGGCTACAATTTCGTGAGCAATTCAGGAATCATTTCGTGGATGGATGCAGTTGACACGGGACACGGGACGCACGTTGCAGGTACTATTGCTGCTATGAATAATAATGGCGAAGGTGTTTGCGGTATTGCCGGTGGCGATGGTTCCAAAAACTCCGGAGTGAAAATTATGTCATGTCAAGTGTTTGCGGGTGAAGCCGGTGTTACCTTGGATGCTGAAGCAAGGGCTATAAAATATGCGGCTGATAATGGCGCAGTCATTCTTCAGTGTAGCTGGGGATACAACTCTTCCTTGGCCAATCTGATTGAAGGATATACTCCCGGTCCGGGATCGGAAGAAGAATGGGAAAAATTGTATCCGTTGGAAAAAGATGCATTGGACTACTTTATCAATAATGCCGGTTCGCCCAATGGGGTGATAGACGGTGGACTGGCAATTTTCGCTTCCGGAAACGAATATGCGGGAATGGCTGCATTTCCTGCTGCTTATTCCAAATGTATATCTGTCAGTGCGGTAGCGGCCGATTTTACTCCGGCCTCATATAGCAACTATGGAAAGGAAGTCACGATATCTGCTCCAGGTGGTGATACGGAATATTACAATCCGGTGGGGCAAGATGACCCTGAAGGTTGGGAAGAAGGAATCCATTCCGGTTCTATTCTCTCGACTTGGATACAAAACGGTAATGCGACCTATGGATTTATGGATGGTACATCTATGGCTTGTCCGCATGTATCAGGAGTTGCAGCATTGGGGTTGTCGTATGCTGTCAAACAACGTCGTCATTTTAAAGCAAGTGAGTTTGTCGAACTATTGAAATCATCTACAAAACCACTCGATAGCTGGTATAATACAGGAGAAGTGAAGGCTTACTATCGTAACCACATCTCATCCGGAGCTTCCGCTACTAGAGTAGAGTTATCGAAATATGTGGGCAAGATGGGAGCAGGTTTGCTGGATGCCGGAATGTTGCTTAACAATATTGAGGGTAATGGTTCTGATATGGTAGTACCCAATATGTATGTAGCAGAAGGTGCAGCATCGACTTTAAACCTTGCCTGCTATTTTGTTAATGGAGAGAATCTAACTTATACCTGCACATCGGGTGATACAACTGTCGCTTCAGTATCTGTCAATGGTACGTTTATGACAGTATCCGGGGTAAAAACCGGTGCAACCCGTATTACAGTGAAAGTAAGCAATGGAAGCGAACAATCCATTACTGTTACCGTTCGCAAGAAGGCTAATGATAATGGTTGGATGTAATTTTAATATTCAATGAAACCAGTTACTTGGATACGATTCTTTTTATTATGTGTAGTCATCGGACAATTCCGGGCGGTTGAAGCCCGGAATGTCCATTTCACTCCACAGGAAAAAACAGATACGCTGATAAATCCGCCGTTGATAAAAGGAGCGGAACATATTCTGCGTTTTGACAAGACTGTGCTGAATATCGGGACATTAACCGAAGATGATGCTCCAAAAATGTATCGTTTCACATGTACTAATGTAAGTGGCAAAGCCATAAATCTTACCCGTGTAAGAACTACTTGTGGATGTGCGGTAGCAGATGTACGTACAGGGGAGATATCTCCCGGTGAAACGAGAGTTGTAGTATTGACTTATCATCCGAAGAATCATCCCGGAACGATAGACACGAATGCTTTTGTTTATCTGTCTTCTTCGGACAAAATGCCTGTGGCACGCCTTACATTAATAGGTAATGTGTTGCCGGGAGCGGATGAATGGGGACGTTATCCATATAAGATGGGTAAATTGAGACTGAAACAAAACCGGATAGAATTCCGGGAGGTAAATGCGGGAAAGCGTCCTTCCGAACGAATCCTGTGTGGTAACAGCGGAAAACAATCATTGCGTTTGTCGGCTGCTGTTATTCCTGAGTTTGCAACTTTTCGTACCGAGCCGGAAGTAATCAGTCCGGGTAGTGAAGCCGACGTTGTGATTACAATAGACGCCTCACTGATTCCTGTGGAAAAAGGTCGTTCATTTACTTTTCCTATTATTATAGAGGGAGTGGAAGGGCAACCGTCAGACCGAACATTGAATATAAAAGTAAACTGTATTAAGTAACAATAAAAATAAAAAGAAGACATGAAGAATATTTTCAAATTAATGGCTTTATTCGCCTTCGTGCTTTGTTTCGCATCCTGTGACGACGATGAAAAGGTAGAGATTCCTGCCTTGCCGGTCACTGCTGCTAATTTAAACGGAACGTGGCAACTTTCTGAATGGAACGGACAAGCTCTGGCAGAAGGTACATATTGCTATATAACTTTTAATCGTAGAGAACTGACTTTTGAAATGTATCAGAAGTTTGACAGTATGTATGCACGTTATATTACTGGTTCTTTTAATATAGAAAACGATCCTTATCTGGGATATGTTATTAGTGGTGAATATGATTTTGGTAATGGTGACTGGAACAATGACTATATCGTAACGGATTTGCTAGAATCCGGTTCCATGATTTGGACTGTAAAAGATGATGATAGTGACGTGAATAAATATGTCCGTTGCGAAAAAGTACCTGAATCAATAATCGAAGAGGCTAAAACCAACAAGAATTAAGGCAAAATAGAGGTATATCAATGTCTAAAGGTCATCTTTATTAAGATGGCCTTTTTTGTATGGAAGAATTTAGTAATACATATCTGCAAAAAAAATATTGATTTTATTTGGAAATGATATTGGGACTTTCTATATTTGCATCAGATTTATAATTGTAATGAATACAACTTTGAAAAGAGGGAGAACTTATGAAACCATACGAACGATTGTTAGAGCATAATATAAAGCCTTCCATGCAGCGCATAGCGATCATGGAATATTTGATGAATCATCCCATTCATCCTTCGGCTGATGATATCTATACAGCGTTATCTCCTTCTATGCCGACACTTTCGAAAACGACGGTATACAACACTTTGAGATTGTTTTCGGAACAGGGCTGCATTGATGCTCACGATTGATGAGAAGAATACAAATTTTGATGCGGATACTTCTGTTCACTCTCATTTCTTATGCAGGTATTGCGGACATATTTACGACTTAAAATCTCCGGAAGCCGTGAAGAAAGTTGAAAGTCTGGAAATGGATGGGCATCAAGTGACGGAAGTTCATTATTATTATAAAGGTATATGCAAGAATTGCTTAAGAAAAGATAAAGAAACACGTATTGACTAATTATTAATTTAAAATTGAGGAAAATGAAAAATTTAGATGTACTGTATGCGGTTACGTTTATGAAGGTGACGCAGCTCCTGAAATGTCCTTTGTGTAAAGCTCCTGCCAGCAAATTCGTAGAAGTTGTTGAAGTAGAAGGTGGTGCATTGTCTTTGCTGACGAACACGGATTGGTGTTGCAAAAGGTTGTGACGAAGATGATCAAGGATCTGATAATAATCACTTGGGTGAATGTACTGAAGTAGGTATGTATTTGGCTATGAGCCGTCAGGCTGACCGTGAAGGTTATCCTGAAGTAGCTGAAGCTTTCAAACGCTATGCTTGGGAAGAAGCTGAACATTTCTAAATTTGCAGAATTGCTGGGTGACTGTGTTTGGGATACAAAAACTAACCTGCAAAAGCGTAAAGATTCTGAACAAGGTGCATGAGAAAACAAAAACGTATCGCTACTCGTGCTAAAGCTTTGAATCTGGACATTCATGCGGTAATTTGGGGACGAAGCTCATGGTAAAGTTTTGAAGGACTTTACAACCGTTATTTGGAGATAAGAAATAATAAAGCCTTATAAATAACTTTTTAAAAGGTTTGTGTTCTATAGTGAATGCAGACCTTTTTTGTTTATATTTGCCTATCAACTTTATAAATACCACAATTATGA